>Ga0163200_1000408_pt1 | contig 18932 bp, 12 predicted proteins | sample PL_2010_200m_FD_113535 | JGI IMG/M metagenome (GOLD analysis project Ga0163200, IMG submission 113535) | Freshwater microbial communities from Powell Lake, British Columbia, Canada to study Microbial Dark Matter (Phase II) - PL_2010_200m | ecosystem: Environmental > Aquatic > Freshwater > Lake ... | reverse complement strand
GGAGGGGGTTAAAAGGGGGAACTGCCTGAGCGTCCGCTTTGACGGTTTCCGCCTTGATTCGTCCGTGGGCAGCCTTCGACGATCCTGCAGCCGTCACGCATCCTCCGAATCTGTCTCCGCGCCACATTCCGTGTCTCATTTCGGGCGCGAAACTAATGCCTATCACTGTCCAGTCAAGTGTGCAATCTCGCCAACAAACATGACGGCCACGCCCCGGTTGAGCGGGGCGCCTTCCGTCCACGTATTCGAGCGCCTACAAAACTGGAAATTCCGGCATAGTGACGGTAGGGGCGACCCGCCGGGTCGCCCGCCGGTCTGCGCCCCCACGATGCGGACGAGCCGGCGGCTCGTCCCAGACGTTTTGTTAGGCGCTCTTAGTCGCATGAGCCAGTAAAGAACAGCAGTGTGCAGCTTGCAGTTCGTCCTGATTTGTGCTGAAATCGTCTTCCATGAAACAGCGACTGGCTTTCGTCGCGTGGCTCATCGGTCTGACTTGCACGGTGAACACGTTTGCCGAGTCCATCGGCGAACGACCTTACGAAATGGTTTGGGCCAACCGCACGCAGGATACCCATCCACCGCTGATTGACTTCGAGAACCTCGACGGCTGGACCGTCGAAACCAAGGACGCTGTCGCGACGTTCACCCGCTCGCGCGAACAACAACTCTGGAGCGACCATGTCGGCAAACTCACCTACCGCGCCACCGGCAAAACGCCAGTGGTCACGTTGCGCCCACCGCAGCCGGTGCCGCTGACCGCGCCGTTCGATTGCGTCAACCTCTGGCTCTACGGCAATAATTGGGCGTGGGTGCCGGACAAAACCACGCCACAGGTGAATGTGAACGTGTTCTTCCGCACTGCCGACGGCAAAACGGTGCATGTTCCGCTCGGTAACGTGCGCTGGAAAGAATGGTTCCTCCTGCACCGTCGCTTGCCGGCAGAACCGATTGTTGCGCTCGAAGCCATCGAGTTTACCAACGGCCGCAACACCGCCGACCGCACCCTCTACCTCGACAACCTCGCCGTGTATAAAGAGGAGTTGAAGCCGCTGACATTCGCGCCGCGACCGAGACTTCCGTTTCCAACACGTGAAGAAACCATCCTGCCGGATAACCTCACGAAACGTTTCCGTGTCAGCCTCACCAAATCCGGCACTGCATACCTCTTTCGCTATCGCGGAAGCGATGGTGAATTAGAATACCGGTACGAACCGCGCACCGGCACCCTCAGCGACCTAACCGCCCACTGGCTTGGCTGCGGCAAGCCGTTTCAACCGCTCGCCGGTGGCGGCATCGGCGCAACGGAGCCACCAAAGTTACGCGACTGCCGGCAGGTCGGCGACACCGTTGTGGCGCAGTGGAGTAACGTCACCTACACGTTCCGGCTCTGGCAGAAGTCGCTCGTCGTGGACATCGCCGCTCCCGGCGGCGAAGTCACCGAAATCCGTTTCGGAAAAGCTGTCGGCGTCGAGAACCCGCGCTTGGTCACGCTGCCGTACATGTCGTACGGCGGTCCGCGCCCGGCTGTGCTCGTCACCGGACCGACTGACCAACCACTCTTCATTTTCGCGTTGCCGGATTACTACCGCTCCAATGCGTCGTCACTCTGGGCGGTCAACGACATCAAGTCCGACGGTGTTACCTACAACGGCGGTACTCGCTACGAGCCGAAGACCGACGGCAAGCGCAACGATTGTTTCGAGCGGCTCTTCCTGACTGTCTCGCCGCGGTTCGAGGAGGTGTTGCCGAACATCCCCAATCCGAAATCACCGTGGATGCACATCGCCGGCGAACGGCTTTGGCGCGCACACGGCGCCAGCAATCGCGAACACGATTACGAGTACTGGAAGAACGTCGCCCGCTACGGCATGACCAAGGTCGTCATCACCGACCACGAGACCGGCTGGCGCGACGGCGGCGAGAGCTTCACGTTCCGCACTCGCACCGCGCCAAAGAAAGGCGGCGATGAAGGTCAGCGTGACTACGCCGCAAAACTTCACGCGCTGGGGTTTCGGTACGGCATCTACAATAACTACACCGACTTCGCACCTGTGAACGAGTTCTGGAACGAGGACATGGTTACGCGGCTTTCCGACGGTCAGTGGCGATCCGCGTGGGCACGCTGTTACAACCCGAAACCGGCACGTGCCGTCGAATTCGAGGCGAAGCTGGCGCCGATCATTCAGCAGAAGTTTCACCTCGACACCGCCTACTGCGACGTCCACACCGCCGTCACGCCGTGGAGTTACGTGGATTTCGACGCACGAGTGCCGGGCGCAGGCATGTTTGCGGCCACGTTTTACGCCTACGGAGAAATCATGCTCCACCAAAAGAAGACGTGGGATGGCCCGGTCTATAGCGAGGGGAATCATCACTGGTTCTACTGCGGCCTCACTGATGGCAACTACGGCCAGGATCAAGCCGCCCGTCTGCCGGTGAATCCGTGGCTGGTGGACTTCGATCTCCGCAAGCTGCACCCGCTCTGCTGCAACTTCGGCATGGGCAACCCCAGCATGTTTTTCGGCAAGAATGAACCTCACCAACTCGACCGGTTCCTCGCCGCGACGCTCGCCTTCGGTCACACCGGTTTCCTCGTCATGGAAGGCGGCATCGAAAACGCCGTCCGCAGTTACTTCGCGCTCCAGCAAATCCACGCCGCCTACGCGCAATCAACCGTCGCCGACATCCGCTACGCCGACGAACACGGCCAGTTTCTCGACACCAGCGCCGCCGTCGCCACCGGCGCGTTCCGCTGTTCGCAAATCGCCACGCGCTACTCCAACGGCCTGCGCGTCGTCGTCAACGGTCATCCCACCGAGACATGGAGAACAGCGGATGCCGAGTTGCCGCCGAATGGCTGGTTTACCAAGAGCGCCGACAGCAAACTGCTCGCGTTCAGCGCCAACGTGGACGGTCACCGCGCCGACTACGTGGATTCGCCTGCATACATTTATGCCGACGGTCGCGGACAGTTCACCCGCTTCGAGAACGCCGCCAGCGACGGCCAACTCATCGCCCACAAACGCGCCGACGGCACACTCGAAGTGATCCCGGTCGGCAAGTGCTCATCGTTCGGTGTCGCGCTCGGCGGTCGGACTGCTTCCGCTGTTGCCCTTGACCACGACGGCAAAGAACTCGGCCCGTCCGAGACACGATTCAGCCGTGGGCTGGTGTACGTGACGCCGCTACCCGGTGCCTTTAGTTACATTCTCACCCCCGGCACAAAGCCCCCCACTACACCGGAACATTTCCGGAACAAAGTCGTGCCCGGCGAAACCGTCTCCCCAACATTCCGAGTGCCTTCTGACACGAAACCTGGTGCTCGATTGTGGCAACAGTTCGACGGCGCATGGGTTGACTTCACCGTTGTGCCGCTGGTGAATGCGCGGTTGAGCGTTGACGATCAATTGCGGCTGGAACTAACCTCAAACGCAGCCGATCCGCTCGCCGCACAGGTCACGCTCGACGGCAAAAGTCAGAATGTCACGATGGAGCCGTCGAAGCCGGTGCGACTGGCGTTTCCGCTCGCCAAACGCAATTCCCTCCCTCTTTCACTGTGTGTGACAGCAGGCGAGTTCAGTTTCACACAGCAATGGCAATTGAAAACCGAACAGAAGTTATTGCCGCTGATCACGCTAACGGAGAAGTTCACGACCGCCCAACGATTACGCGGCAGTACCGAGGCCGGGCTTGACACAGGTTCGGGTGCGACCGTGCATCACGACAGCCATATGTCCTGCGGCGAAGTTTCCAAGGCTGGTCTCTTCATGCATCCGCCGTACAAGACCGGCGTTGGCTACGCGTTCGCGCTTTACGAACCGGTAACGCTGTCACCCAAACCAGCCGCCGCATTCCGCTGCGACATCGGCAAACGCGATGGCAGCGACCGTGGCGACGGCATCCTGTTTCGTGTCGCCGTCGTCGAATCCGGCGGCAAGGAAACCATCGTCGCCGAGAAACAGTGGGCCGAGCACGCATGGACTCCACTCGAAGCCGACCTGTCACGCTGGGCCGGGCGGCGGATTCAGATCAAGCTCATCAGCGATGTCGGTCCCGCCAACAACTCATCGGGCGATTGGGCTTGTTGGTCCAATCTGCGCCTCGAAAGCAAAGAGCCAGTTCTATGTACCTCCGTCCAGCCGTAAGCCTCATCATCGCATTGCTTGTCTGCTCCGCATCGGCTGCAGAACCGCTCATCCTCAAGAACGGCGGCACGCCGGAGAAACCCGCAGTGTTTGATGGCAAGGGGATGGTGATTGACCTCGGCACTGATGTCACCGACCACGCATGGAAAAAAGATGGCGACTTGTGGACTTCGAATGGCCCCTTGCTAAAGCGCAAACCGCTTGCACCGGGACAAAATGCCGGACTGTTCATCGAAGAAGTGCCGATCAGCGTCTCGCGCGATTCCGCAGCGGAAAAATTGCATCCCGAACGGAAAAGCCGCTGCTATTTTCCACCAGCGACGCTGAAGCCCGGCCAGATGGGCTACACGGAAGACGGTTCACTCTATTTCCGTTGGCCGGCGGGGAAAACGCCCGGCTCGGCCCGCATCATCCTCCCGGCAAGGGCCGGAGTCAGCTGCGTCACCATCGCGTGCTCGAACATCGTTGTCCGCAACATCACGGCAAAATACGCCGGCAACGATGGCTTCAACATCCACGGCAAATGGACCGGCATCCGCATCGAAAACGTGCGCGCGTTCTCCAACGCCGACGAAGGCATCAGCGCGCACGACGACGTCGAGATGTCAGTTGATGGCGCCGAAATCGCATGGAACGGCTCCACCGCCGGTGGCGTGGCCGACGTGAATCGCTGCACCACCAGCTACCGCAATTGCAAAGTCCACGACAACGTCGGCGCCGCGTTCTACTTCAGCGGCAAATCACACACGGTGACCGACACGCTCATCTACAACCAGACCCGCGACTTCAGCATCGCGAAGGGGACGGTGTTGCACCGGGAACGGGTGGAGTGGCGAAAGTGATCTACACCGATTCCGCGCGTAGCCACAGAACCGGCCGTGTCCGTTCCGTCACCTTGAACGGCTCCGCGATCCGGTAGCCGACCACCCACGCAATCCGCCCGTCTGCCGCACACAACAACGGCACATGTCCCCGACCTCGTCGGGGCACCTTTTCGTCCACAAAGAAGTCCTGCAGCTTCTTCGTTCCAATCATTCCCAGCGGCTGAAACACATCCCCTTCCCGCCACGTCCGCACAAACGGCGACGCACCGAGCGCCTCCGCATCAAAGCGTTCCCCACCCTCGCCCAACACAAACCGCACACCCAGCTCCTCGATGACCGTGTCGCCATCGGTCTTCAACACCCACTGACCGGTGACCGGTTCCGTTGGAACGATCTTGACCAGTCTGCCGTGCTCGCAACCAACAATCACCCCGCCCGGCAAGCTCAACTCGCCATGTCGCAAGGCGCGCACGGCCTCGACGTGCTCAAAGCTCAACTCCCCAAGCCACAAGCGCAGCGCCCGCCGTTGCAGCGCCACCGGCGCATGTGACAACACTTCAATATCAACAGAGTCTGTGGGAGCGGTTTTCAACCGCGACTTCTTCGATCCGCTCAGCCGGTCGCGCTTGAAAAGCGCTCCCACGAAGGCAGCCGTCTGTTCATTCAAGAGCGCGTCTTCATCCCGCAAAATCTCCGCCGTACGCGCCAGCGCGTCGCGGACACCGGGATTGAACTCACGCTCCAACAACGGCAACAGGACGTGCCGCACGCGATTGCGGGCAAACCGCACGTCAGCGTTGCTTGCGTCCTCGCGATGCGACAAGCCGCGTTCGCGCAGATACGCCAGCACCTCCGCTCGCGTCACCTCCAGCAACGGACGAATCACCCGCAGCCCGGCAATCTGCCGTTCCGGCCAGATGCCCGACAAACCCGCCGCACCTGCCCCGCGCAGCAACCGCAGCAGAAACGTTTCGGCTTGATCGTCTGCCGTGTGCGCCAACGCCAGCGTCGAGATTCCGGTTCGCTTTGACACAGTGCCGAAGAACTCGTGACGGGCCTCCCGCGCCGCGTCTTCATCATGCGGTACCGAGCGAGCTTCAATCGTACATGGCAATCCGAGTTGCGCAGCAAGTGTTTGGACGAATTCGGCGTCGGCATCGCTCTCCACGCCGCGCCATTGGTGGTTGAGATGACAGACATGCGGACGCCAACCGAGTTCCACCAGCGCGTGCAGCAACGCCACCGAGTCAGCGCCGCCCGACACACCGAGCAGCAGCGGCTCACCCGGTGCGAGCAGTTTGGCCAATGATGTTTGAATCTTTCCCAACATCGTAGTCGCACCCTTTATGGGTGCGCGCAGGCTAAAGCCTGCGGCTACACTGTTTTGATTTCGGTCACCCCACCCATGTACGGCGCGAGAATCTCCGGCAACTTCACGCTGCCATCGGGCTGCTGGTACGTCTCCAGCAGCGCCACGTACAACCGCGCCAGCGCCGTGCCGCTGCCGTTGAGCATGTGAACGAACCGGTTCTTGCCGTCGGCACCCTTGAACTTGATGTTCGCCCGGCGCGCCTGGAAATCTTCGCAATTAGAGCAACTCGATACTTCGAGGTACGCATTCTGGCCCGGCGCCCACACCTCGATGTCGTAGGTCTTGGCCGAGGCGAATCCCATGTCGCCCGTGCACAGCAACACGACTCGATAATGCAGGCCGAGTTTTTGAAGCACCTTCTCCGCGTTGGCAACCATCTTCTCCAGTTCGTCGTAGCTGGTGTCCGGTTTTGTCAGTTTTACCATTTCGACCTTGTCGAACTGGTGGACCCGGATCATGCCACGTGTTTCCTTGCCGGCCGCGCCGGCTTCGCGGCGGAAGCACGGTGTGTACGCGCAGTAGTAAATCGGCAACTGCTCTTCGCGGAGAATTTCCTCGCGGTGCATGTTGCAGACCGGCACCTCAGCGGTCGGCGCAAGGTACAACTCGTCGTCGCGCAACCGATACATGTCCTCCTCGAACTTCGGCAACTGCCCGGTCCCGATCATGGACTGGCGGTTGATCAGGAACGGCGGAGAGACCTCTGTGTAACCATGCTCACGGGTGTGCAAGTCGAGCAGCATGTTGATTAACGCCCGCTCCAGCCGCGCGCCCGCGCCTTTGTACAAGATGAAGCCACTTCCAGAGATCTTCGTCGCCCGTGGAAAATCAAGGATGCCGAGCTTCTCGCCAATCTCCCAGTGTGGCTTCGGCGCGAAACCAAGTTGCGGCTTCTCGCCCCACAGCCGCACGACCGGGTTGTCCGCCGCGTCCTTCCCGACCGTCACCGACTCGTGCGGCAAATTCGGAATGTTCAGAAGAATGTCCTGCAGCTTCGCATCCAGCGCTGCGATCTCGGCATCATTTGCCGCGATTGTCTTCCCAAGTTCTATTGTGTTGTCTCGAATTGCAGCGAGGTACTTTTCTGCCATGTTCTTGGCTTTTGCCGCGCCGAATTCCTTGCTACCCTTGTTACGCTCAGCCTTGAAATTGTCGCCTTCCGTCGCCAACTTCCGACGCTTCTCATCGAGCGCGGCAATCTCCGCGACACGCGCCTCGTCGCCGCGACCGCGCGTCGCCAAGCGTTGCTTTACCAGTTCCGGGTTCTCACGAATCAATTTGATGTCGAGCATGATTAAATCCTCACCGCCGCGAGCGCGTCGGCCAGTTTCTCAGGTTGCTTGCCGCCGGCTGTCGCCAATTCGGGGCGACCGCCGCCGCCGCCGCCGCATTGCTTGGCAATCTCACCGACAATCTTGCCGGCGTTCTTGCCGGCCTTTACGAGATCGGGCGTCACGTAACAGATTAGCGACACTTTGCCTTCAGTTGCGCCCCCGAGCACCACCACGGCGCTCGTCAACTTCGGCTTCATCGCCTCGACTACCGCACGCAACAGGTTGGCGTCGGCTTCGCCAAAATTGTGGACCAGCAGGTTGCCTTGCAGCTTGCCGAGAAGTTCGTCCGCGATGGCGGGCGCTTTCGCCTGCATCTCCGCCTGACGCTGCTTGGCGAGTTGTTTCTCCAGTTCAAACGCCTTCGCCCGCTCTGCTTCCGCCGCTGCCGCCGCCTTCTGCTGTTCGATGAACGCGGCGGCGAACTTCCCGCACACCGCCTCGACGCGTCGGATGCCGGCCGCAATCGCCGACTCGCGCATGAGCTTGAACAGGCCGATGTCGCCCGTGTTTCGCACGTGACAGCCACCGCACAACTCCATCGAGAACCCGTCGAACTTGCCGGCATGACCACCGATTTGAAGCACGCGCACCACGTCGCCGTACTTCTCGCCGAAGAACTGCCGGATCTCCGGATGCTTCTGCATCTCGCTGAACGGTACCTCCGTCCAGAATACCGGCTCGTTGGCCTTGATCCGCTCGTTCACCAAGCGTTCGACATCGGCGATCTGGGCGTCAGACAGTTTCTCTGGATGATTGAAGTCGAACCGGAACCGGTCAGGCGCGACCAGCGAGCCACGCTGACGGGCGTCCCTGCTCACGACCTCGTGCAACGCCCAGTGGAACAGGTGCGTCGCCGTGTGATGGCGCTGAATGTTGGCGCGACGCTCCGCGTCCACCGCCACGCGCACTGCCTCGCCCACTTCGGGCGCGCGACCATCGGCCAACTTAGCGCGGTGCACGAACAACTCACCTTGCTTCTGCGTGTCGAGCACCTGCAATTGTCCGATCTCGCTCCGGTCGTGTCCCGGCACGTGAATCAAACCGGTATCACCGACTTGGCCGCCCATCTCGGCGTAGAAGGGCGTCTTGTCCAGAATGATCTGCCACTCCTGTTCCGCTTGTAGCCGCGAGCCTGCTCGCGGCTCTTGGGGCGCTGGCTGAGGGGCCGCGAGCAGGCTCGCGGCTACAACAATCGCTTCCGCTTCGAGGTTGTCGTAGCCGACGAACTTCGTCGGCTTCACTTCCAAACCTTCGCTCGCAACCGTCACGACGGCTTTCTTCTTCGCGTGATCTTCGCGCGCGCGCTGGCGTTGCTCTTCCATCAACTTCTCGACGCCAGCCGTGTCCACGGTCAACCCACGCTCGCGCGCCATCAACTCGGTCAGATCGAGCGGGAAACCGTACGTGTCGTACAACTTGAACGCTTCTGTGGCCGGGAAGACGGACGCGACGGAGCGCGTCCCTCCGACGACTGCCTCGAACAGTTCGATGCCGCGGTCGAGTGTCCGGTTGAAGCTTTCTTCCTCGGCCTTGAGGACTGACTGCACCCGCGCTTTGTTCCGGTTTTGTTCCGGGAAGACGGCGCCGAAGTTCTCGGCGACGACATCCACGAGTTTGTAGAAGAATGGTTCGTGGAAACCGAGGTTGCGTCCGTAGCGGACCGCGCGGCGCAGGATGCGGCGCAACACGTAGCCGCGGCCTTCGTTTGACGGTGTGATGCCGTCGGCGATGGCGAAGCTAAGACAACGGATGTGGTCGGCGATGACTCGGAATGCGATGTCAGTCGAGTCCTGCAGCGAACTGCCGTACTTTTTACCGGACAGTTTCTCCAGTTCACGAAAGATTGGCGTGAAGACGTCGGTCTCGTAGTTGGAGATGCGACCGGTGAAATCGCGGAAGTTGTCGGTGCACTGGATGATCGAGCAGGCGCGCTCGAATCCCATGCCGGTGTCTACGTGCTTTGCCGGTAACGGCGAAAGCGAGCCATCGGCATTGGAGTTGAACTGGATGAACACCAGGTTCCAAATCTCGATACACTGCGGCGTGCCGGCGTTCACGAGCTTCGCGCCGCCGTTGCCGGCGGGCGTGAGGTCAACGTGCAGTTCGCTGCACGGGCCGCACGGGCCGGTATCGCCCATCATCCAGAAGTTGTCTTTGCGGTTGCCGGGAATGACGTGGTCGGTGGGCAGATAACGAAGCCAGCATTCTTTCGCTTCGGTGTCGGCGGGAATCTTGGCGTCGCCGCCAAAGTAGGTGGCGTAGAGGCGTTCTTTTGGGAAGCCCCAACGCTGGACGACGAGTTCCCACGCCCAGTCAATCGCTTCCTTCTTGAAGTAACCTGCCCCGATGCCGTCGTTTGCGTCGGGGTCGCCAAAACTCCAGTTGCCGAGCATCTCGAAGAAAGTGTGATGATAGGTGTCGAGGCCGACGTCTTCGAGGTCGTTGTGTTTGCCACCGGCACGGATACATTTCTGAGTATCAGCGGCGCGGCCGGGCTTGTACGGGCAGTTGGCTTGGCCGAGAAAAATCGGCACAAACTGGTTCATCCCGGCATTCGTGAACAACAGATTCGGCGCGTCGGGCAGCAGGCTGCTCGACGGGACGATCGTGTGCTGTTTCTCGTGGAAGAAGTCGAGAAACGATTGACGAATCTGGGCTGAAGTCATGACGTTATGATTAACAGATTTGGCCAGTGGCGCAAGCAACGATAATTGGTTCTTGGCGAACGACGATATTTGGTTCATCATGAGTTCGACGACGGAACATAGGTCCGCGCCGCGAAGACTATCTTTCATGTTAAAGACAACTGACACCTGCAAAATTGCGTTCCTCGGCGACTACATGCCAAGGAAATGCGGCATTGCGACGTTCACGACGGACTTGCGCTGCGCGGTGGCGGCGGAGTTTCCGGCGATGCAGTGCTTAGTCGTGCCGGTCAATGACCGCGAGGGTGGCTACGAATATCCGGCGGAAGTCCGCTTCGAGATTGCGGAGCAGGACTTGCCGTCCTACCTGCGCGCCGCCGATTTCCTCAACATCACGGACGTGGACGTCATTTGCGTGCAGCATGAGTTCGGCATTTTTGGCGGGCTGGCGGGCAGTCATGTGCTGGCGCTGTTGCGCGAGTTGCGGATGTCCATTGTCACCACGCTGCACACGATTCTGCGCGAGCCGAACGCGGAGCAGCGTCGCGTGATGCGTGACTTGATCCGGCTTTCGACGCGGCTGGTGGTCATGACCGAACGGGGACGGGAGTTGGTGCGTGAGGTCTATCAGGCGCCGGCGGCCAAGATTGACCTTATTCCGCACGGCATTCCCAACATGCCGTTTGCGGACCCGAATTACTTCAAGGACGAGTTCGACGTGGCGGGCAAACAGGTGTTGCTCACGTTCGGCCTGCTCTCGCCGAACAAAGGCATCGAATACGCGCTGCGGGCGCTGCCGGAGTTGCTCCGGGAATTTCCGAACCTCGTTTACATCGTGCTGGGCCAGACCCATCCCAATCTGCTGCGCGATGAGGGCGAGGCGTACCGGCTGAGCCTGGAGCGGCTGGCCAAGGATCTCGGCGTGCAGAAACACGTCGTCTTCTTCAACCGCTTCGTCGAACTGGAGGAATTGATGCGGTTCATCGGCGCGGCGGATATTTACCTCACGCCTTATCTGACCGAGTCGCAAATCACTTCGGGCACGCTGGCCTACGCGTTCGGTGCCGCAACGCGGTCGTGTCCACTCCTTACTGGCACGCGGCGGAACTGTTGACCGCTGAACGCGGCAAGCTGGTGCCGTTCCGTGACGCCGGGGCCATTGCGGGTGCCGTGCGCGAGTTGCTGCACGACGAACCGCTGCGCCACTCGATGCGGAAGAACGCCTACAAGCTGGGGCGCGACATGGTGTGGAGTCGCGTGGCGCAACTGTACGTGAAGTCATTCGAGCAGGCGCGCCAGGACCACAGCTTCGTGAGACGGAGGTCGTCGCCCATCAAAACGCTCGACGAACAGCCCGGCCAGTTGCCGGAGTTGAAGCTCGATCACATGTTCCGGATGAGCGATTCGACCGGCATCTTTCAGCACGCCAGCTTCACGGTGCCGAATTTCGCCGAAGGCTATTGCATGGACGACAACGCCCGCGCGCTGGTGCTGGCGCTGATGCTGCAACGGTTGGGCCAGGGTTCGCCGCGCCTCAGCGAGCGGGCCGCCACTTACGCCGCATTCCTGAATCACGCCTTCGACCGCCAGCGCGGGCGGTTCCGCAACTTCATGAGCTTCGACCGGCGCTGGCTGGAGGACGTCGGCTCGGAGGATTGCCAGGGTCACGCGCTGTGGGCGTTGGGATTGTGCGTGGCGCAGGCGGGCCAGGGCAGTTTCCAAATGCTGGCGGCGCAACTGTTCGAACAGGCCCTGCCCGTGGCCGCCGAGTTCACGTCGCCGCGCGCGTGGGCGTTCACGCTCATCGGCATTGACGAATACCTGCGGCGGTTGAGCGGCGACCGGCGCGCGAACCAGATTCGCGAATCGCTCACGGCGAAACTGATGCAGCGCTACGCCGACGCCGCGACCGAAGAGTGGTGTTGGTTCGAAGAAATGGTCTCTTACACGAACGCCAAGCTGCCGCACGCGCTGATCCTCAGCGGACGTTGCATGAACGACACCGCGATGCTGGAGACCGGCCTCAAATCGTTGCGCTGGCTGATGAAAATTCAGACTTCGGATACCGGCTCTTTTCGCCCCATTGGCTCGAACGGGTTTTATCCGCGCGGCAAGGAGCGCGCGTTGTTCGACCAGCAACCCATCGAGGCACAGGCCACGGTGTCCGCCTGCATCGAAGCGTATCACGCCACGAGCGACATGGTTTGGGTGGCCGAAGCGCGCCGGGCCTTCGAGTGGTTCCTGGGTCGAAACGATTTGGGCCTGGCCCTCTACGATGCAAGCACCGGCGGCTGTCGCGACGGCTTGCACATGGACCGCGTGAGCCAAAACCAGGGCGCCGAATCCACGCTGGCCTTCCTGCTCGCGCTCGCGGAAATGCAGGCGCTGCAAAATGCCCTCACCAGCTTCAAGGAACCGCCGGGCGAGTAGCGCGGCCCACTCGATGAAAACCCCCACCGTCCACGCGAAACGCATCGGGCCGACGCTGACCCCGGATCGCTCGCGCGTGCTGATGCGCCCCTTCTATCCCAGCAGCGACGACATCGCGCGGAGGATTGTCGCCCGCGTCACCACCCTCTCGGACGAGGAAGTCGCGCGTTTGTTGGGTCAGGTGTTGGGCGAGTTTGCGGACCGCCACGAGCACGTGGAACAGATTTTCCACAACCGCTTTGCGCAGGTGTGTCATTACTTGGGAGAAGCGTGGGAACCTTCGCCGGAACGCCAGGCGCTCATCGGTTCCTACTTCACGCACGAATACTCCCCGGAGTCCGCGGCGCTGTTCAATCCTTCCATCGTGCTCCACCCCGACCAGACCGGTCTGTCACCGGGCGCGCTCCGTTTCATCCTGAGCTTGCGGGCCACGGGCGAAGGGCACATTTCCTCCATCACCTTCCGCATGGGCACGGTCAGCGCCCAGCATCGGATCACGCTCACGCCGCCCGTGCCGTTTGTGACCGAGCCGGACCGCGTGCCGAACGCAGCTTACGAGAAAGCGCTCTTTTGCCGCAAACTCCAGGAAGCGGGCGTGCAAAATGACTTTTGCCAGCGCGTGCTTGGTCAACTCCCCGAGGCCTTCATCTTGGACGACCTGCACCGCGTCCTGACGGCGGAGCGCCGGCAAGCGGACCCGGCCGACGCCACGGCTGACCGAGCCGTGCGCGGCATCCTGCTGCTGGCCGAGTCGAACTACGAAGTGCACTTTGCTCCCAGCACCCGAGTCTCGCAGCGCGTCCTCTTTCCGTCCACGGCCAGCCAGAGCAACGGCATCGAGGACGCGCGCTTTGTGCGCTTTCAAAACGACGACGGCAGTTTCACCTACTACGCGACCTACACCGCGTACGACGGCAAGATCACCCTGCCGCAATTGGTGGAGACGCCGGACTTCGTCCACTTCAAATTCAGCACGCTCAACGGTCCCGCCGTGCAGAACAAAGGCATGGCGTTGTTCCCGCGCAAAATCAACGGCCACTACGCCATGCTCTCGCGCCAGGACGACGAGAACATCCTCCTGATGTTCTCTGACAACATCCGTTTCTGGCAAACGCCGAAGCTGCTGCTGCCGCCGGCCCAGCCGTGGGAATTCTTCAAGATCGGCAACTGCGGTTCCCCCATCGAGACGGAGGCGGGCTGGCTGGTATTGAGCCACGGCGTCGGCCCGATGCGCAAGTATTGCCTCGGCGCGTTTCTGCTGGACCTCGCCGACCCCACGCGTGTCCTCGGCCGCCTGCGCGAACCGTTGCTGGCCGCGAACGAAGCCGAGCGCGAAGGCTACGTCCCGAATGTCGTGTACACCTGCGGCGCGTTGCTGCACGGACGCGAACTCATCATCCCCTACGCGATGAGCGACTCCGCCACCAGCTTTGCCACTGTGTCGCTCGACGAACTCCTGGCGGCGATGGAATGAAACGACGGCACGATGGCGTGCTGTTTTTCGCGGAAGAAATCGAGGAACGATTGGCGGATTTCGGCTGATGTCATGAATTACCTTACTACCGGCAGCAAGAACGGCAACTACTCCGCGGTGCCGCCGATGCGCTTGCCAACAATGGCGCCTTCGCTGGCTTTCTGTTTCACGACGGCAATGATCTTGTCGAGCACGGCCGGGGTTTCGCGGAGGTAATCCTTGGTGGCTTCGCGGCCCTGGCCGAGCTGCTGACCTTCGAATCCGAGCCACGAACCTTTCTTCTCCAACACGCCGAGATCGGTGGCCACGTCAATGACCGAACCTTCCTTGGAAATGCCGCAATCGTACATGATGTCGAACTCGGCCTCGGCGAACGGCGGCGCGACCTTGTTCTTGACGACCTTGGCGCGAACATGGCTGCCGAGCACCTTGCCGGCGCTGTCTTTGACGACGTTGACGCGGCGCAGGTCCACGCGGACGCTGGCGTAGAACTTCAACGCGCGGCCGCCGGGGGTGGTTTCAGGGTTGCCGAACATGACGCCGATTTTCTCACGGATCTGGTTGGTGAAAATGCAGCAGGTCTTGGCCTTGTGAATGGCCGCGGTGAGTTTGCGCAACGCCTGGCTCATCAGGCGTGCCTGCGCGCCGACGGTGGCGTCGCCCATCTGGCCTTCGAGTTCCTGTCGCGGCACGAGCGCGGCGACGGAGTCAATGACGAGCACGTCCACGGCGTTGCTGCGAATGAGCGTCTCGGCAATGGTAAGCGCTTCCTCGCCGCCGTCGGGCTGGCTGACGAGCAGGTCGTCGAGGTTGACGCCGATGCGACGGGCATAGGCGGGATCGAGTGCGTGCTCAACGTCAATCATCGCCGCGAGGCCGCCGGCTTTCTGGGCGTTGGCGATGACGCTAAGACTCAAGGTCGTCTTGCCGCCCCCTTCAGGGCCGTAGAGTTCAACGACACGCCCGCGCGGCAGCCCGCCGACACCGAGCGCGAGGTCGAGCGAGAGAGCGCCGGTAGGGATGACGGGGATGTTCACGTGCGACTGCTCTGCGCCGAGCCGCATGATGGCGCCTTCACCGTACTGTTTCTGGATGATCGCGATGGCGGTTTGGAGGTTCTTGTCCTTGAGCGCGCTCGATGATTTCGCGGCGTCCTTTTCCTTGGCTTCAACTTTCGCTGGCATGGTCTTTCTCCGTTGTAGGCCGCTTCTGTGAAGCGGCATTTCACTTGTCTGCGCCGACTCACAGAGTCGGCCTACATCAACTTGTGCGACGACAGTTTCGTGTAAATCGAACCTTGCGGATTCAGTTGGCTCTCGAACAGATGAACGGCCTCCACCCGAAGCGTTCCGCAGGCGGTATCCTTAAGAGAATCCAACACCTTTGTCAACGTGGCGTCTGGCCTCGGCCATTTGATGCGGCCCAGTGTCAAGTGCGCCGCGAACTCGCGATGCTCCGGCTCGAAGCCGAACTCCTGCATCGCCGTCTGCACGTCGCGCGCCAACGCCTTCAGGCGAGCGTCCGTGTCGTGGCAACCGACCCACAAAACACGCGGCCGGGTTGCGTTGGGGAATGCCCCTACTCCGCCGACCGGCACGGCAAACACCTCGTGACTGGTGCAGACTCGCTCCAACGCCGCCGAGATGCCGGGCATCTTGTCTTCGGGGACGTAGCCGAGGAACTGAAGCGTCAGGTGGATGTTTTCGATCTTTACCCAGGACACCTTCACGCCGAGGTGCGCTCGTTTCAGGCGTGCCTGCACCTCCGCAAGCGCGGCGCGGACGTCGTCGGGTAGGTCAATGGCAATGAAGGCGCGGATCATTTACTAATGGGAGTATGGACTTAACGCAAACCGGGCGTCAAGCAGGCCGTGGCTAAAACTGAATCGCGGCGCGGGTTCCCGACTCCGGACTCAGGACTCAGGACTCTGGACTCTGGCAAACGGGATAGCCGTTGTAGCGATGCCCGCAAAACTCCGGCCGGAACAATACCGGAACATGACGTAAGCTTGCCCTGACCGGCTCGCGCTGGCATATCATCGCGCCGATGGAGGGCTTGTCGCTGTATTTCTAAAAGGACGGCAAGGCCATTGCTTTTCCCGCGATCAAGATGCGATTGGGGACGCGAGATTCAGCAGCCTTTTGAACGGGGCTTCAAGCGGTGGTTCTGCCACTGTACGTTTTGAGATCTTCGTCAGTGACATCCTTGGGCGGAACTAATTTATAGTGTTTTTCCGACGAAATTCCGACGCCCTTCTCGCTCTGTTCAAATTCAAAGAGCGCAATGACCCCGCCCTCCATAAACTGTGCGGCGATGGGCCGACAAACCAACAACGGGAACTTGGTCTCGCATACAGCGAAGTCTTGTTCAATTTGTACGACGTTCAATTTGTCGGTTCCGCCCTTTGCTTGTATTGGGAAAGCGTAATGAGCGCCCTTCTTGTCCACACCAATATAAATTTCATCGGTCTCAACCTGCCCCATTTCTGGCGTTGTGGTGCGAAGATGATTCTGTAGCGAGTAGCAAGTGACTCCGGTAAAAATATCCACGAGTCGGTTATACCGCAGTTTAGCCAGCAGGGCTTGTTCGTCTCCGAACGCATATTTGGTCACAACGCCCGGCGTAGAATCGGGTACTTTCGTTACCGTCATCGCTTCATTTGGAAGGATTGGAATATCTGGAATCAACGCAAATTTATATTTGCCTTTTCCAACAGGGCGAATGACCCAAACTTTCTTGCCCTTGGCCAAAGCAACAATCTTTTCGGGCAGATTCGCGCGATACCGGAAACTATAAACTAGATCACCTAAATTCTTGGGGAGAGCGATTCTCAGCTTCTTTGCGCACGCCTCAAACTCTGCCCTCTCAAATGCCACTTCGACTGCTCCTGCTTTATACTTGGAGAAGAAGATGTCCTCGATTATTGCTGCATATCGATTTTGTTTCTTAGGTTGCACCTTATAGCTGCTCTGCGCGTTTTCTTTGACCATAATGAGTTCCTCATTTTGTTTTTGCGACCAACCGGCAACCACCGAGGTCGAACCCGGCCACCGTAGGACAACAACTTCCTCTCTGAGTTGCTCCTTTGTAGCAGTTGCCAGTCGAGTTCGATACAAATCTATCCCCACGACTTCGTAACCGATGGACTTTGCAATGCCAGCCAAAAGATGACCAGTCCGAACCATTACCCGTAAATAGGATGCTTGGTCACCGACAACGTAAGCCAATTGTGCTCCCGGTCGCAGCACGGAACGAAGATCGAGGAGATGTCTTGTCATCCCGCCGAAGTACAACTTTGTGACCCGTGCATATAGTTTTTCAAACCCTGATGTCTTTCCAAGCTCAATTCGGCGGGTCTCAATCGCTTGTGCAATGCGCTGGATTTCTTCGTGATCTCGCACCAGGCGGTCATCGGTATCGCTTTTGTAGACGCTTCTTGTATTTGATCGGACCAATGTTTGTTTCAGCGAGCGCAAGTCGCCGTTCGTCTGAATGAATCCCAACACTACGGATTCGAGTCGCGTTGTTCGCGTATAATCCTTTTCATTCGGATAAGGCGGTGAAGTGATCACGGCATCGACCGAGTTCGGTTCGAGGATCGAAGTCAAATCCCTCGCGTCCGCCCTGTAAACCGTAGAAGGAATCGCCACGTTCATCCGGAGCGAGCGCAGGTCATTTGCAATATTGTTCACAGCGGCGAGCCACACGCTAATAACACTAGCATCAGACTTAATGTCTCCAACCCCGACTTCAGGACCAAAATGCAGATTACCAATTTTGGTTACCAGCACATTGGCAAGAGCAAGGCGCTCGTGTCCAATAAAACGCTCATCTGCATTTTCTGACAGAGTCTCCAGCAGCACCAAGGTCTTGTGCAACGGTAAAGGACTAATCGAGTCAGTCAGCAGCAACTTGAAAGCATCCGCTGGGAGGGTTTTCAACTCGGCACGAGGCTTTTCTAAGCTCTGAAACAATGGAGAGGCCGGAATATCCGAAATGCCTTGTTCGGCAAGTTTTGCCAAGGTCAGCTTGCAGATATCCTTTGCGTGGTTAATCAGGCCGTCGGGGTCGGTGCTCCAATTGACCTTGATGCTGCTTGCAAAGGCGGCCACCGGATTAGGTTCGATGCCGATACTACCGACACCGAGTCTCTTACACTCGACGAGGGTTGTTCCGGTTCCACAGAAGGGGTCTAGGACAGTGTGCGAAGGCCCAATCTCGAACCGATGAAGATAACTCCTCACTAAATGCGCAGGAAACGACAGAACAAACCGATACCAGTCGTGGGCAACATGATCTTCAGCACGTAGTTTGTTGTCCTCACGCAATGGCGCTCGAACCGGTTCAGCAATAAGCAACATACCGATGCGGAGTGTAGCCAGTCAGCGCCGATTCGACAAGCTCGGCGTTATCGTCAACATGGTGCTTGTGCTCCGGGCTGGCGGCGGCTATTTTCAGCGCAACCCAAAGGAGAAATGTATGCCTTATCAGAACATCAATGTCACTCTCACCCCCACGCAGGTCACCGACATCAAGAACGCGTTTGACGCCGTGCAGGCGCTCATGCCGTGGCTGGTCGCCCTGTCGGATGAGGAACGCCAGGCACTTTTCAAAACCGGCGCGGCCCGGCTGTCGTTCGTCCAAGACGCGCGGACCGGCGCGGTGAACAATCCGACGATTCTGCCCCCCAGCTTCGATGCGGCCGGGT
>Ga0163200_1000407_pt1 | contig 18948 bp, 18 predicted proteins | sample PL_2010_200m_FD_113535 | JGI IMG/M metagenome (GOLD analysis project Ga0163200, IMG submission 113535) | Freshwater microbial communities from Powell Lake, British Columbia, Canada to study Microbial Dark Matter (Phase II) - PL_2010_200m | ecosystem: Environmental > Aquatic > Freshwater > Lake ... | reverse complement strand
TTCCAGCTCTTTATCTTCTTTCTCATCGCGGCCTACCACCAACCTTGCCTGCTCCGAGAGCCTGAAATGCCTGCCAATTTTTAACAACTCTATGTTATTTAGGCTTAACTGCCGGTGAGCGATAAGTTCTTTGAGCCTTCCGGCAAACTCCGGGTCAGTCAACAGGCATCCTCCGGCGGCATTAGGATAATTTTCCATCCTGAATTCTTGCGCCAAATTTATCTGTGATTTACGGCTCCTGCCGCTAAAATTCAGCAGCTTGTCCCTGGATACCCAGCCTTCTTTTTCGGGAATAGTCTCTGGCAATAATTTGGCCGATAAAGGCCGAAGGAGCAAACCTTCCAAGCCGCTTTTTTTCTCAATAAGCTCTAAGGCCTGACGGTGCTGCGACATCGGCCGCTGTCCTAAAACCTCTCCGGTGATCACGAATGCCGCATCCAGCTCTTTCATCATTTCTTTGGCTTTAGTTAACATAAAAATCTTGCAATCTATGCAGGGGTTCAGATTTGCGCCAAAGCCGTGCTCCGGCTTAATCAGTAATTTCAAGAACTCGCTAGTGATATCGGATATCTTTAAATCTGACCCTAAATTATTCTTTACGAAAGAAATCAAATTATTTTCCCGCGATGAAATTCCTTTATCGCGATGGCAGAAAGGTATTTTAAAATGCAGGGGAATAACATCGAACCCCTGTTTTTTGATTAACCTGGCAGCCAAAATGCTATCCAGGCCTCCGGAAATTAAGGCGATTGTCTTCATAGGCTAATGGCGGGGCAGGGCTTAGTGGCCGGGCACCATCCGGGCCAATAAAATAAACAATATGCCGCAGATAAAGGCAAACATCGCCAAGGCGCTCTTTTTTAGCTGCGGCTCTTTATGCAACTCCGGGACAAGATCACAGGCGCCTATATAGATAAAACCTCCTGCGGTAAAAGGTAGCAGCGCGGCTGAAAAGTTTCCGATTCTGCCTGATAAATAGAATCCGGCTACCGTCCCTAAAATACAGGTGAGCGCTGAGATAAAATTATATAATAAGGCTCTTGTCTTCTCCATGCCTCCATAAACTAATACGCCGAAATCTCCGATTTCCTGCGGAATTTCATGAAAGGCTATCACCAGCGTAGTAATCACACCGAAATGGATATTTACTGTAAAACTTGCGCCGATTACCAGGCCGTCGATGAAATTATGTATCCCGTCTCCGATAAGATTAAGGTAGGTAAAAGCGTGGACCTGACAGGTACCCTCATGGCAGTGGCGCCAATACAAGTACCTTTCCATGATAAAAAAGAGTATAAAGCCGGCTATAACATAAATGAAGGTGATGAAGGGGGTTGATCCTTCCAGGGCTTCAGGGATAAGATGCAGGAATGCTCCTCCGATTAAACCGCCTGCGGAAAAACCGATTAAGACAAACAACAACCTCTCAAGACGCCCCTCCTTAAGGAGCAGGCTGAAAATCCCGACCAAAGAGATTAAACTGACTATAATACTGGCGCCTAGCGCCCATAAAAAATTCATAAAGGACCCTGGCTTAAATTAAAGGGCGCTCTTTAAAACTAAATCAAGAATGAGCGCCCATAATTTGCTGGTTAAGAAGCAATTAACTGGCTAAAGCGGGATTCCTTTTCGCTAAAATAAGGACTGCCTTCCAAGCCAATATTGTTCCAGCTGTAATTACAAACCCTAAGCCTAAATCTTTTAGCCAATTTTCAGAAATAAGAAAAAGTTCGCCATTCCAGAGGTGGTCGATCACTCCAAACACGCTGCCCCCGCAAAACATAAGAAATAACCACCAAAGTTCCGGCGTCTTTTTCTTTCCCCAGAAAAAGCTAGTAGTTAACGCTGCTGCCATAGGTACGGTATAGCACATCTTCCCTTCCTCCTCCATTTTGACTCTAAGCCTGGCCTTTACCCTAGATTGGGCTTTCTTCCTTTGTTTGCCCTCTTAGAACGCCAGTTTAGCTTACCCCTGCGTTTACGTTTTCCCATCTGTCTTCTCTCTATTTAAAGCCTCTATTATTTTATCTGCCAGGTCTTCTCCGGCACTGGCTAACGCCTCTCTGCCTCCGGTAATCACATCCATGTGCGCAGAACTGCCTGCGGCATCCAGATAGGCGATGACTTTACCGTCCTTGACCCTGATGAGCTTGGCGGTGATATTAGCAAAACAGGAACGCATGCTGGATTGCGGGACATTCCCTCCGGCGGAAGCGATGGCCTTACCTATTACTACATAATTAGCGCGCGATGAATTGCCCAATTTTACGGCCTTGCCTTCGGAGAAATTCAGCAGCCGGAATGCCGAGTCCTGACGGATAGTTTTGGTTAAATTTGACGGCTCCAGCACTTCATAGCCTGAAGCCAGGAGCCGGGTGGCGACCTGGGCTTCGGTAGTGGATAAATCGATTTCGCTGGCCCACCAGGCCCGCTGCGGCCCTTCGATATTCTGTTCCGAAATAAGCAGTATGACTCTGGTCGTGGTATCCTTAGCGTAAGCTAAAGTAAAGGAAATTAAAAAACACAATACCAGCGCCAGAAAAATATTTTTTCGCATCTTTTACCCCCTCATTTAACTTAAATATATTAGAAATGCTTGCTACTGTCAAGCTAAATCGCGGCCTGACCCGAATGTAAAATCCCGCCTAAATCCGTAATTTTATGCATTATACGCCAGGGTTTTTGTTTCTTTATCTCTTGCCGGGTGCTTGAACCGGTGGTCACAATTGCGGTTTTAATTCCGGCGCGGCGGCCGGCCTGGGCGTCTAAAGCCATATCTCCTACATATATCGCCTGTTGCGGCTGCAGGGAAAATTTTTTCAGGATCGTGTTAAGGATCTCAGGGTGCGGCTTGATATGCCGCAGCTTATCCGCACAGAGGACATAGTCGAAATATCCGGCTATTTTCAGGTGGCGGATGAGAATCCAGGAAAAGCGGGTAGGCCGGTTACTGGCGACCGCAAGTTTATAACCCCTGCCTCTAAAATAGGTTAAAATCTTCTTCGCCCGGGGGAATAAACGGGATTGTTTGACTAAGGAAACCCGGTGGTGCTTACGGTAAAAACGCAGTGCTTTTTTTAAATCCGTTGCTTTTATAAAAGGCTCAAGGAGATTTTCATCCCCCCAGCCCACTGCCCGGCGGATAAGTGACGGCTCCTGTCGAGGATAGCCGAATTCGCGCATGGTGCAATTAAAGCTTGAGATGATCGCCGGATACGCATTGACTAATGTCCCGTCCAGATCGAAGATAATTAATTTTAAATTATGCATCCATTTTCCGAATTATAAGAGCCAAAAAATGAATAAGGCAGGCTTTTGCCTGCCTTCTAAATTATTAATTTAGGAAACGGGATGATTATTCTGCGGCCGGCTGCGCGGCGGTCGTATTTGCGCCAGCCTGCGGTAGTCCTTCCTCTTTTGAAGGTATTACCTCTGTGTATTCGGGTTTTTCTACGCTGATATTTTTGGCGATATTCTTTCCTTCTGCCGTAATGATATAATCTATACTCAGGGCATCCTGTATTTTAATCTCGGCTAAAGATTTGACGGTTTCGTAAACGGTCTTAGCGTCCACGCTGATAAGCATCTCTTTCTCGGTATCGGTTTCGTAATCAAGGTATTTGACTAAAACTGAATTGTCCTGCGGGTTGACCGAAGCCACCTCGCCCCAGAGCCATTGCACCTCCGGCTCACCAACGGCAGCCGGCTCTTCTTTAGCCGCGCCCTCCTGCGAAACGCTCAAGCCGTAACCTAAGAGGATTAAACCAACCGCTATAATACCCAGAATAAAATATCTCTTAAATTTCATCCTCTCCTCCCTTTAAGAATATTGACTATATCATAAGTTATATTGTTTGTCAACCCCGCTCTTCATCCAACGCTATATTATATCTGAATGAAGGGCGGGGTCAAGCTATCTCCAGATAAACCAGATAAAGAACGAACCTAAGAATACGGCAATCAGCGTAAAGGGCAGACCGATCTTGACGAATTCGCTGAATTTTACCTGATAGCCATGTTTGCGCAAAATGCCTATGGTTACCACATTGCAGGAGGCGCCGATCGGCGTAATATTACCTCCTAAGCAGGTCCCGATTAAAAGTCCGAATAAGAACGGGTACATCGGCATCCCCAAATTTAAGGCTACAATTTTAGCTACCGGAATCATCGCTACGGTATAGGGTATATTATCTATAAACGCCGACAATAAAACCGACATCCAGACTATCAGCATATAAGCAAAAAAGGCATTCTGGCCGCTGAGCAAAGAAATATATTTGGCGATATCCTCGACTACGCCGTTATAGGTAAGGCTGCCGACGAGTATAAATATCCCAATCAGGAAGAAGAAGGTCTGCCAGTCCAGATTTTTTACCAGAGAAATGCTCTCGCGGTGCTTGAGCTCATGCCAGATCAGCCCGACTGCCGCCCAAGCTAAACAGATAAAGGCTACGCTGTATTGCGGTTTATTGCGGATAAAGGAAGAAATGACTAAACTGGCCACCATGCAGGCCATAAGTATGGCGGGAACCCAAGTCTTAGGCTTTTTAATTTCTATCTGCGGAGGCTTCTGGGTATATCTTTTAAAGAAAAGCCATAAAATAAAAAATGCGCCGATTGCGCCTAATTCCACGGCAAAAAATATCCCCGGCTTGCCCTTCATCCAGAAGAAATCGTTAAAGTTCATCCCCGACTGCATCGCCAGAATAATACTAGGAGAATCTCCGATCATGGTAGCGGTACCCTGCAAGTTAGCAGCTAAAGCCACGCCGATTAACAGGGGCACGGGATTTACCTTGATATGACGGGCGATCTCCAGGGCAATCGGCGCTACGATTAAGACCGTGGCCACGTTTTCGGTAAAACTGGAAATAAAACCGCTTAGGCCGCAGACTAAAAGCATGGCTATTGCCGTGTTAGCGGATTTATCCACAAATGTAGCAGCAAGATAGGCCGGAACTCCGGAATATATAAAAAGGCTGGATAAAATCATCGAGCCTAAAAAGACTCCTAAAACGTTTATATTTATGGAAGAGGCGGCCTGGCTAAAGGTAAGTGCCCTACTTAAAAGAAGCAGGGCAGCGGCAATATAAAGGCAGAGCAAGGCGCGGTTATGCTTCTGCCGGTTCATAAAGTAGCTGATAAAACCGTAGCAGATTAAAAATATAGCTATGGATATAGCTTTCATCGGTAAATAGGCAAAAACAATAAACTTATCCAAACAATGGTTATGGCAACTACGCTGGTAACCAGGCCAATACCAAACCACCTGAAGAAAGTGATCTTTATATTTCTTTCTTTCTCCAATATCCCTAAGGCCACGATATTAGCGGTAGAGCCTACGAGGGTAATATTGCCGCCGATACAGCCCCCGAATAAAAGCGCCCACCAGAGCGGTTGCAAAGCAAATCCTAAGTCCTTAAAACTCTGCACAATCGGTATAAAAGCGGCTACTAAAACCACATTATCCAAAATAGACGAACCGAGCGCAGATATCCAGAGCATAGCGCTTAACAGCATAGCAGGGTTCCCCTTTACTATAAAACTTATTTTTTGGGCTATTACATCGGTAGCGCCGGTATATTTTAAGGTTCCCGCCTTGGCGAAAAGAAGCAAAAAGAAAAGAAGCGTCCACCATTCTACGTCTTTCTCGATATACTCCCTGGCCTTACGCCATTTCCAAATCATCACTAAGCCCGCAGAAATTAAAGGAACGCTTAAAAGAATGGTATTTGCCTCAAGGCCCAAAAGAAGCTCTAACCGATGATGTAAAGCGATAAACAATAGCGTCAGGCCAAAAATACTTAAAACCAATTTTATCTGTTTTTCCGGAGGTACAGAGATAAGCTTTATTAAAATCTCATTGTTTAAAGATTGCTTTATTTTGCTATCCAATATTTTAATTGTCTTTCTATACCAAAACATCGTTATGCATATCGCGCTCAACAGGGCAATACACATTAAAGGGAACGCCTTTAAAATAAAGTCCTCGAAAGTAAGGCCGGATTTAGAAGCGATTAAAATACCGATCGGGTTGCCCAGGACCGTGCCGCTTGAGCCGATATTAGTGGCAATAACGCTTGTAATAATATAGGGCGTAGGATCCACGTCAAAATAGTCGCAGATCTCCAAAATCGCCGCGGTCATAAATATAATGGAAGTGACCTCGTCTATGCAACAGGCAAAGCCCGCTGACAACACGGAGATTACAAAGATAAATTTATACGCGGTTAAATTCTTTATTCTCAGGATCAAGGTGACTAACCAGGCAAAGAAGCCTACTTCTTTCAGCAGGCCCACTAAAACCATCATCCCCACCAAAAAAAGGATGACTTCCAGGGAAGCAAATTTAACCATATTCTCTAAATCTACGGTTTTAGTTATTAAGAGTAAGGCGATACCTATAAAAGCGATGGCAACGCGAAAATCCCAGAATAACAACGTGGCAAAGACTGAAGCGGAAAAGATAGAGACTGCCAGCATCTGCTGAGTATTCAGGCCTACCTTGTGGCTGATAAACCCAACTATAAAGACTAAGAAAAATAGTAAAATAAATTTAAAGGTTATTTTATTCACGGCGTATCGCTGCTGTATTCTTCAAATAAAGCCCTTAATATGTCCCCTCTGGAAACTATGCCGACGACCTCTCTTATCTTATTAAGTACAGGGATCCTTCTTGCTTTCTGGGTCAACATAAGACGCGCCACTTCGCAAAGCGCGGTATCTTCATCAACCGTAATTACATCCTGGCGCATTATATCTTTAACCTTAATTGTGGACAGGGCGCGGGCCTTCTGTCTTACGGCTTTGGGGTTTTCCATATACACAAACCTCCCTACCTTTTCTATGTAGCTTGGAAGGATAGCTGATAATACTTCTTTTTCTGTAAACATCCCAACCAATTTTCTATTCGCATCCATCACCGGCAGGCCGCTGATCTCTCTCTTCTGCAATAAATCCAGGGCTTCCTTGGCATTCGTCTCGGCAGCGATACTGGTAACATCCTTGGTCATGATTTCCTTTACCTTCATTGCTTGCCTCCTCGTAACGCTAAATCGCAAAAACCGCGAAATCGCAAAATTTTGCGCTTTGTGATTATTTTTGCGCTTTTGCGATTGAAACTTAAAGGATTTCTTTAAGGCGGGGTTTTAGTTTTAAATATGTTGTGGAAGCACTAAGGGCCTTTACTAAATCTCCCGCAAGAAACGGCAGAAATCCGATAAATAACAGCTTATTCCACGAATAACCAAAAATGACTTTAAGCCAGATAGTCCCGCTTGATAAAATTATCAAGTCGCCCAAACAAAAGACGGCAAGTGTATAAAATAAATTATTGCCGGCATATTTTATAAACCTGCCGATGAACAAGGCGGATAAAATAAAACCTAGGAGGTACCCGCCGGTAGGGCCGAAAAAATATAACGGTCCGCTGCCGGCGCCGCTGAATATGGGTATGCCCAGAAGGCCCAAAAATATATAACTTAACTGGGTAACTGCGCCCAGGCCGCTTCCTAAGAAGGCGCCGGATAACAGTACAAAAAATGTCTGCAGGGTAAGCGGGACCGGGCTAAAAGGCAGGGGGATACGCACAAAAGCGCTTAAGGACATCAGTACTACAAATGCGATGATGCCGATAAGCCTGTTTGCGGCTTTACTTAAAATTATTTCTCTTCTTAGGATACCTTCCATTTTCATCTCCTTTACTTTACCTTTACCCCGCTACTAACCGCTACTTTATTCCTTAGCTATTGCTAAAGTAATTACACCTGCCAAAACCAGAAACGGCCCGGCGCACCCTTTTATTACTAACCAGGTATGCCCCCACCAGAGCCTGCCGATAAGCAGGTATGCTGCCAGCCCTAAAAAAACCAAACCCAAAACCACCTTAAAAATAGCCCCCGAATTCTTTTTTCCCTCTTCTGCCATGCTATCCACCTCCTTCTATATTTTCACTATCGGGCCTGCTCTTCCAGCGCCGATGAATCCAGCTCCACTCCGCCGGATAGCGCCGTATATAAGATTCGATAATATCCGTAAGTTTCTGTATATTTATCTGCACTGAGTCGCCTTGCGTTTTTCCCTCTACCAGATTAAACGGCGGCTCAAAGATAATCTTATGCGTATCGTCTTTTTGGCGCAGAATAAAACAGGGTAATATCGGCGCACCGGTGCGCTGCGCCAGGACTACCGGCCCGGTTGCCGTAGCTGCCTTCTTGCCGAAGAAATCCACGAATACCCCACCCGAGCCGAAGTTCTGGTCTATGGGGATAAAGACTATTTCCTTACCGCGCAATGACCTGATGGTCTCCTCAACGCAGGCGCGGCGCGGCTGGCTGTAGATAGTTTTTATGCCGAAGCGGGTACGCGCGCCCAAAAACATCTTTTCTGCCCGCTCATCGCGCATCGGCCGCATAATACCGGCAATTTTATATCCCTGGAGGCTTAACTTCAACATCATCAAAGGGAAGTTACCTAAATGCGCACTCACTAAAATTACGCCTTTGCCTTGGGATAGGGCGGCATCCAAGTTATCTTGGCCGGCCATCTGCACGCGTTTTTTTAACAGCGCCGGCTTATTCAGAAAATACATCATCTCCATCCCGCCCTTGGCCATAAAAATAAAACTATCTTTGGCTATCTGCTCTATCTCCTCCCTGGTTTTCTTATCGCCAAAAGCGATGCTTAAGTTTTCCAAGGCAGTCCTTCTCTGTTTGGCGGCGATACGATAGCCTAAGCGGGAGGCATTTTGCGCAAAACCGTACACCCAACTCCTCGGAAGCACGCTGACCAGCAAAGCAGCAAAGTTTAAACCGAGCCACCCAAGGTAACGGGTAAGGCTCAAGCGTATTTTTTTTGTATCCATCTAAAGCTTATATCCTAACTGGCGTAAGAAATTTTTACGCCAGGCGATATCCTCTATAGATTCCAGCCCTTTGGGCCTTGAGCCGTCAATAACGCCGAGGATCCCGCGGCCCATCTCGCTCTCGGCAATAACCACTTCTACGGGATTAGCAGAGGCGCAATAGATATTACAGACTTCCGGTATATTTTTCACCGCATTTAAGACGTTAATGGGGTAGGCTTCTTTTAAAAATACTATAAAGGTATGCCCCGCCCCTATCTCTAAGATGTTCTCGGCAGCCAATTGCTTCAATTGCGCGTCATTGCCTTCGGACCTCACCTTGCAGGCTCCGGATGACTCCGCAAAAGCCAGGCCAAACTTTATCCCCGGCACATTATTGACCAAAACTTCATATAAATCCTCTACGGTCTTAATAAAGTGGCTCTGGCCCAAAATAAAATTTACCTCGGCAGGTTTTTTAATTTTTACTAACTTCATTTCTACCATCACCGCCCTCCGCGTATTTTATATCTTAACATAAAACGCCCTGCGCACAATTATTTATTTAAGATATCCACCCTGCGGAAGGCCGCGGCCTGAGCCGAAAGCAATCCGCTGTATGTTTTAACAGACGCCAGTATAAAGTCGGGGTCTCCCAAAGCCTCCAGCGGTATCTCCAGAACTGCCTGTTTATCGCCTGATGCTAAGAAAATGCCTTCGGCCTTAACCGCCCTTGCGCCGTCAAATATCTTAATTATATTATTTCCGGCGATAACGCGGATTTTTGGCATTCTGGCAAAAGGCGTTTTATAGCTATAACCAAAGAGATAAAAAACCATGCTCGGCCAGCGGTAGCGGCTCCCGGCCTTGGTGATGCGTATCAGCAAAGAGTTTCCTTTCACCCCGTAACTGACCGTTCCTTTATCGGAGGCGGTTCTATTAAAATCGCTTAATGCAGCCATATCGGAATCCGTAAACATTCCGGAGCCTCCCAGGAAGCTTATCGATTCTGCCGGCGGCGATATCTGTTTTTTAAGGCTAATGCCGGAGCAATACGAGAATAATTCGTTTTTTCTGGCAAAAGACATCAGGTAAAAAGCGCTGGATTCTGTCTGGCTCTTATAACAGAGGATTGCCTGATATTTATTATCCAGCTCTTGAGTACTCAATTCGGATTTAAACCAGGAAATGGCTGAATCCGAAAATTGCTCCGGCGGCAATAGGGGCAGCTCCGGGTGATAGCGCCGGGGCAGGGGCCAGCCGACACGATGGATAAGATAAGAATAGACCTGGGGGCGGGGCATACCTTTTTCTAAATCGCTTAAAGTCACTTCTAAAAATAAGTAGAGTGCTTTGTGGTCTGCATTGACATCGGCCGGATGCGAAACAAAAATTTTGTCCGGCCTGTATCTTGCGATTATCTTTTCCAGGTCCGCTAAAATACTTTCTCCCTTATAAGGCGCCCCGAAAGAAAAATTTTCTTTATACGGCACCGCCGTTACCCGCGTGAGCAGGTTTTTAAAGGGAAGGGCCTGGCCCCAGTGCTTGGCAAAGATAGAGAAGGTGCCAAAATCAGGATATCCTAAGAAAATAAGCTGGCCTGGCGGCAGGCCTAACAACTGCATGGCCTTTATCGCCTCTTTGCGGCGCACTTCGCCTAAATACAGGAACTCGCTTTTTCTGAAAGGGATTCTTTTCTTATAGACGATAAAAGCGAACTCATTATGGTCTCCGTTAGTCAGGTATACCACTCTTACCTGGGCGCCTGCCTTCATTGCCTGCTGGATGATGCCGGCGCAGCCGATTGTTTCGTCGTCGGGGTGCGGGGCAAGGACTAAAATACGCTCATCTTTCCTGAAGTCAGGCAGATCCGTGGCCTTGGTCCCCGGAGGCTCTGAATACGCAAGGTTAAACGCCAAAAACAGCCAGATAAATACGCAAAAAACTTTTCGCATCCTTATCCTTTCATATGCTTATATTAGGTAATTTTAACACAAGTAGCCACTTAAATCAATCCTTCAACGCCAAAGCATAAAATAAAGCAGTTGAAATATATTTAAAGCGGGTTATAATTATACTTATGGAAACGCTATCCGCCGGACATTACGGCAGAATCAGAAAGATTTTGCTCATCATACTGTTTTTGAACTGGGCAGTAGCTGCGGCTAAAATCTTCTACGGGCTCTTGACGCACTGCGCCAGCATGACTGCCGACGGCTTCCACTCCCTTGCCGACGGCGCCTCCAATATCATCGGCCTGGTAGGCATCACCCTGGCCAGCCAACCTATAGATACAGACCACCCCTACGGCCACAAGAAATACGAAACATTGTTCTCGCTTGTCATCGCCGCACTTTTGTTCGTGGTCTGTTTTAACCTGCTTAAAGAAGGCATAAGGCGCATCTTTAATCCGGTTATGCCGGAAATCGATATCGGAAGTTTCGCGATAATGTTAATCACTACGGCAGTTAATATCGGGGTAATGAAATACGAATATGCAAAAGGCAAAGAGCTGCAAAGCGACATCCTGGTTTCCGACTCCATGCACACAAAAGCGGATATCTTTACTTCCGTGTCGGTAATCATCGCGCTGATCGTGATGAAGTTCGGCCTGCCGATCATCGACCCCATCGCCACCATCATGATTTCGCTCTTTATCGCCCATGCCGGCTGGCAAATAGTAAAAGAAAGCTCGGCAGTCCTCTGCGATAGCGCGGCGATACTGGAAGATAAAAAAATAGTGTGTATCGTCCTGGGGGTTAAAGGCGTGAAGGCCTGCCATAAAATACGCACGCGCGGCAGGCCGGATGATATCCACATTGACTTACATGTGCAAGTCAATCCTGATATGCACGTAGATAATGCCCACCGGATAAGCTATGCTATCGAAGGCGCGATTAAGCAAAATATCCCTAACGTCACCGACGTCATCGTGCACATCGAGCCGCAGGAAAAAATTTCAGACTCCCCTTAAGATAAACCAGAGGCCGATACTGGCCGCGATACCTAAAATCCCGCCGAAATAAAACGGAGCCGCAGCGCCCAAAAATTTCCAGAGCAACCCCGCCAACAATGAAGCGGGCAGTAATCCTATCCCGACGAAAGTAGCATGCAGGCCGATGGCAGTGGCGCGTAAATTAACCGGCGCTATATCTGCTACCAATGCCTTCTCTACACCCTCGGTAAATCCGATATACAGCCCGTAAACTCCGAATAAAACCCAGAACATATTCAAGGATTTATTCAGCGCAAACCCCAGATACACCAGCCCATAGAAAAAATAACCCAAGACCAGGAGTTTCTTCCTGCCGATTTTATCGGAGAGGCGGCTGGCCGGATAGGCGACTAAAGCATAAACGATATTATAAACCAGATAAAAGAGGATTACCTGCGCCAGGGGGCTACCCAGATTTTTTGCGCGCAAGAGGAGGAATTGGTTGGAAGAATTACCTAAAGTAAAAATAAAAGTGAAGACCAGGAAGAGCTTTAATCTTTTATCCAAGGCGCGCCATCGGAATTCTAATCTTTTAGAAGAAGCGGGGTTTTCTTGCGCCTTCTTTTCCCTTACGAAAAATAAAACCAGAACCCCCAAAAATGCCGGAATAAGCGAGAATAAAAATACGTCTCTCAAGGGACCCTTGAAACGGGTGACTAAAAAATAGGCTATGGCAACCCCTGCTGTCGCTCCCAGGGTATCCATAGCCCGGTGCAGCCCAAAAGCAGCCCCGCGTTTTCCCTCTTTAGCGCTCTCTGCAATCAGCGCATCCCGCGGAGCCGTGCGCACGCCTTTGCCGAAACGGTCGATCACTCTGCCGCATAAAACCATCCCCCAACTCTGGGAAATATACAAAAATAATTTGCCGAAGGTAGAGCCGGCATAACCGATTATAGTGAAAGGTTTCCTTAATTTTATCTTGTCGGAAAAATATCCCGAAAAAACCTTAAGCAGGCTGGCTGAACTTTCGGCAATTCCTTCGATTAAACCCAGTATCGCCGGACTCGCTCCGAGAACAGTGATTAAAAAAACCGGCAGTATCGGATAGACCATTTCGCTGGAGATGTCGGTCAGGAGGCTGGTAATGCCGAGTAAAATAATATTGAACATATTATTCTAAATATTCCCGGGGGTCTTGGGGGATGCCGTTTTTCCTTACTTCAAAATGCAGGTGCGGCTGGATATCGCGGTAATTGGCATTGCCGGTTTTGCCTACCGCCCCTATAATTTGGCCCTGCCGCACAAATTGGCCTTTAGTAACGTAAATTTTTAAGAGATGCCCGTAGATAGTGGTCAGGCTGCCCGGATGGCGGATAATCACGTAATTACCCATGCCGCGGCTACTGGCGGCGGCAATAATAATTCCGGAACGGGCGGATGAAACCGGGGTATTTATTGCGGCTAATAAATCTATGCCTTCGTGCATCCTGCTTCCGTTGCCGCGGCTGGCGGCAAAAAAACCGTTCCCGCGGCTATCAGAGCGCACCACCGGGTACCGAGTATATTCTATAGGGCATAAAAAGCTGTACTTATCGAGAAAGAAAAGGCTGAATAATAGATAAAGCGGCAGGATAATCAGCAGGATTAAGAATATTTTTTTCATCTAACGTTTTAAAAACGCAGGGATTATACCATACAAAACAAAAATTAAACAAGCAAAAATAAAAATATCGCCGTAGCGGGTATAAAAAGCCCTATTTTTACCGGCAAGGGCAATATCTATTGTTTTATATCCTTTGGTAAAAGCGGCTAAAGAAATAATTCTTCCTTGCGGCGAAATAAAGGCCGAGACGCCGGTGTTAGCCGCGCGCGCCAAAGGTAGGCGGTTTTCCACCGCCCGGAAGACCGATGCCTGAAGGTGCTGATAGGGGGCCGAAGTCTTTTTGTACCAGGCGTCATTGGTGATGTTGACTAAAAAATCCGCCCCTCTCCTGCTGAATTCCCGGCTCAATTCCGGGAATAAATCCTCAAAACAGATTAAAACCGCAAAATTAGTTGACGGTTGACGGTTAACAGTTGACAGTTGAAAAATTGTGTAATCTTTGCCGAAAGCAACTTCTCCGATAGGTACGACCGTCTGCAGAAAGCCGAATATATTTTTTAAAGGTATGTATTCTCCGAAAGGGACCAGGTGCAGCTTATCGTAACGGCCTAAGGCGCTCCCTTCCTTAGACAATAAGAGCGCGCTATTAAAATAAAAACTGTCTTCTGAAACCACAGCACCCAAGAGCAAGGGCGTATGGATCTGGCGCGTAAATGCCTTTAGCCTGTCAAAATACACTGCCTCTTCTTCCAGGATGGCGGGGCTGGCCGCCTCCGGCCAGATGATCAGATCCGGTTTATCTGCGGCGGCCTGCCGGGTTAAAGCAAAATACTCCCCGAAGATAAAATCTTTCACCCGGGCGTCCCACTTCATTTCCTGGGGTATGTTGGCTTGGATAACAGAAATCTTTATCGGTGTTCGGTGTTCGGTGTTCGGTGTTCGGTATATTCTATAATAGCCATAAATTAAACTCAATAGTACGCACGATAATGATAATAAAAATATTTGTTTTTTTCTGAGAACCGAGAACCGAGAACCGAGAACCGAATAAACTGCGGCATTCACCAGCATCACTAAAAACGACACTCCCCAAACTCCGGTAATATCCGCTATCTGAATAACCGGCAAATTAAGGTACTGCGAATAGCCTAATAATGCCCAGGGGAATCCGGTAAGCAGGTGGCTGCGCAGATATTCCAATAAAACCCAGGCCGACGGGATTAGCAGTGTGAATCTTAAAGTTAGGGGCCCGGAGCAAGAAACTATCAGGCCGAAAAAACCGAAATATAAGGCCAGGTATAGGATAAGGATGACTGTGCCGGGCAGGGTTACATGGATCAACCAGTAAATAGTGCCGGCCCAAAAAATAACTCCGGTAAAATAGGAAAACAAAAAGGCCTTGATTCTATTTTTACCTTCCAGCACAAAAAATAAAGGCAGGAACCCGAACCAGGCGCAAATCCAAAGATTAAAATCGGGAAAGGATAGAATCAATAATAGGGCGCAAAGAATACAAAGAGAATAATTTCTTAGACTTAATTTAAGAACCCGCGAACTCAAGAACTCAAGAACTGGTCTCATCTGCCGCAGCACTTCTTGTATTTTTTGCCGGAACCGCACGAGCAGGGCTGATTACGGCCGACTTTAGGGTGGGATCTTCCAGGGACAGCAGAAGGGCTCGTTTTTGCGGGAGCTAAAAGAGGGCTTCCGGAGGCCGCCCCCTGATCAGGAAGCTCTAAACCACTAATCTCAGGGTGCAAAAATTCCTGGGCCACAGCACTAAATACGCCGCGGATCCTCTCGGGCCTGACCGGCTGCAGTTTAAAAATTGCCTCCGCAGCTTCGTCTTCTATGTTTAAGATCATGCGGTTAAACATCTCAAAGGCCTCGCGCTTATATTCTATCAAGGGGTCGCGCTGGCCGTAGGCGCGCAGGCCGATGCCTTCGCGCAAGGAATCCATGGCATAAAGATGATCTTTCCATTTAGTATCGATGATCTGCAAAAATACATTATATTCCAGTTGGCGCATCAAAGGCGCGCCTAAATTCTTTTCTTTGGCTTCATAGGCAACCGCTATTTTATGGTGCAAAGCCTCTTTTATCCTCTCTCTGCCTAAACCTTCCAGCTCTGCAAGATCCGCCTCTACCGCAAACTTAAGCCTTACCTTGGCGAGCAATTCATTGATATCTGCTTCCTCTGCCCGGATATTCTCTCCGAAATACTCCGCCAGCATACCGTCGAGAATCTTGCCTGCGGCCTCTAAGAGATATTCTTTCAAAGGGGCTCCTTCCAGTATTGCCCTGCGCTGCCCGTAAATCACTTCCCTCTGCTTATTCATGACATTATCATATTCCAAGAGCTGTTTTCTGATTTCGAAATTATGCTGCTCTACGCGCCGCTGGGCGATCTCGATAGACTTAGTCACCCAGGGGTGCTCGATCACCTGGCCCTCTTCCAGCCCTAATTTATCCATCATCCCCATAATCCTATCTGAACCAAACAACCGCATTAAATCATCGCCTAACGAAACATAAAATCTGGATGAACCGGGATCTCCCTGACGTCCGGAACGGCCGCGCAACTGGTTGTCAATGCGCCGGGCTTCGTGGCGCTCGGTACCTAAGACATGTAAGCCACCTAAACTCACTACTTTTTCATGCTCTTCTTGAGTTTCTTTTTTATAGCGTTCCAGTAATTTCTTATATTCCTCCCGATAATTCGGGTCATCGCTTTTTAAGGTCTGTTTGGCGACATTGCGCGCCATAAATTCGGGGTTTCCGCCCAATAAAATATCCGTGCCGCGGCCGGCCATATTGGTGGCGATAGTTACGCCTCTGTACCTGCCGGCCTGGGAAACAATCTGCGCCTCCATCTCGTGATACTTGGCATTTAAAACCTGATGCGGCACCCCGCGTTTACGCAGCATCTCCGAGAGCAACTCCGACTTCTCTATCGAGATGGTGCCGACTAAGACCGGCCTACCCGCATTATAAAGCTCGCTGATTTCCTCTACCACGGCATTAAATTTTTCCTTCTCGGTCTTATAAATACGGTCGGGATAATTTGTACGGACAAGCTGCCTGTTAGTAGGTATCACCACTACATCCAGTTTGTAGATCGCCTTAAACTCAGCGCCTTCAGTAAAAGCGGTACCGGTCATACCCGCCAACTTTTCGTACATGCGGAAATAATTCTGGAAAGTAATCGTGGCCAAAGTCTGGTTTTCGCGTTCAATCTTTAAACTTTCCTTCGCCTCTACTGCCTGATGCAGCCCGTCTGACCAGCGCCTCCCCGGCATCATCCGGCCGGTGAATTCATCCACGATAATTACCTGGCCGTCCTTAATCACATAATCCACGTCTTTTTCGTATAAATTATGCGCAGATAAAGCCTGGATAATATGGTGCCTCCACTCCATAGTCTCCATATCGTGGAGGCTGGCAATATTTAACATCTTACAAACCTTTACTTCCCCCTCCTCAGTCAGATATGCGGCGTGCGCCTTTTCATCCACCATATAATCAAAGCCTTTTGTAAGGTCCGCTCCTTTATACTTTGCCTCTATCTGCTCTGCCTCGGAAATCTTCTTCCCCTGCAAGCGGGGAATGATCCTGTCTACGGTGTAATACTTTTCAGTGGACTCTTCAGCCGCTCCGGAAATAATCAGGGGCGTGCGCGCCTCATCGATGAGAATAGAATCCACCTCATCGACTATGGCATAATAAAAAGGCCTTTGCGCTAAATCTTTCAAATCATACTTCATGTTGTCGCGCAGGTAATCAAAGCCGAACTCGTTATTTGTGCCGTAGGTAATATCGCAGGCGTAGGCGATTTTTCTTTCTTCGTCGGACATCTCATGCTGTATCACCCCCACAGTCAACCCTAAAAATTCATAGACCGGGCCCATCCATTCGCGGTCGCGCTGGGCTAAATAATCATTGACTGTAACGATATGTACGCCTTTGCCAAGCAACGCATTTAAATAAGCCGGTAGCGTCGCCACCAGGGTCTTGCCCTCTCCGGTAGCCATCTCGGAGATTTTTCCTTCATGCAGTATGATCCCGCCGGCCAGCTGCACGTCAAAATGCCGCAAACCGATGCTGCGCCGGGACGCCTCCCTGACTACGCCAAAGGCCTCGGGTAATATCTCTTCGAAAATCTTGTTGCGGGTGAGTTTTATCTTTTCCTTCAACCTCTCCTTTTCCTCGGCGATGGCGGCCATAAAGAGCAGCTCTTCTAATTCCTTTATTTCCGGCTCAAATTCTTTTGTCTTCTTTTCTAAATACTGCCTGAATTCCTGCGTCTTCTCTCTTAGCTGCGCATCGGAAAGCGCACTTATCTTTGCCTCAAAGGAATTAACTCTAGCTACGGTGGCGGCAACCTCTGCCATTTTATTCATGGAGGGACTGGGCATATCCGCATACAGGATAACATTTATCGCCGGTGATTGCCTGCGGATAATCTTCTGTTTCTGATTTAAAATTGATTTCTTGATAAAGCCTAACATTTTCTTTTTAAATATGCTTCGATAAACTCATCAAGGCCGCCATCCATGATTTTACTGACGTCCCCCGTTTCTAAGCCCGTGCGGTGGTCTTTGACCAGGGTATAGGGGTGCATCACATAGGAACGGATCTGGCTGCCCCATTCAATCTTCTTTTTCTCCGGGCCATGTTTTGCCAGCTCCTGTTCTTTCTTTTCCCTCTCCAGCTCATAAATACGCGCCTTTAATATCTTCAGGGCGGTCTGTTTGTTCTGGTACTGCGAACGCTCATTCTGGCACTGCGCTACCAGCCCCGTCGCCAGATGCGTAATCCTGACCGCCGAATCCGTGGTATTGACGCTTTGCCCTCCGGCGCCTTTGGAGCGGTAGACTTCGATACGCAGGTCCTTTTCCTCTAACTTGATATCGACGTCCTCTTCCACTTCCGGTATCACATCTACCGAAGCAAAAGAAGTATGCCGGCGCTTATTCGCATCAAAGGGAGAAATCCTCACCAGCCGGTGCACGCCCTGTTCTGCTTTGAGATACCCGAAGGCATAATCCCCTTCGATAAGAAGCGTGACATTCTTCACCCCGGCTTCCTCCCCGGGCAGCATATCGATAGTCCTGGTGCTATAGCTGTGGCTCTCGGCAAAGCGCAGATACATCCTCAGCAACATACTCACCCAGTCGCAGGATTCTGTGCCGCCTGCCCCGGCGTTAATGCTTAAAATGGCGCTATTCTTATCGAACTCCCCTCCCAGGAACGTATTAAACTCCAGTTTATCCGCCTCCTTAAGGAGCGTTTCGGTATTCCGGGAGAGTTCCGCCAGTAAATCCCGGTCTTCTTCTTTGAGTATCTCGACCAATTCCTTTAATTCCTGATATTTTTTGCAGGCATTTTCCCACGGCTCAACCGCTGCCCTTAAAGACTTGAGCTGTTTTACGGTTTTGGTAGATACCTCCTGATCAGACCAGAATCCGGCAGAAGACATCCGATGGGAGAGCTCCTCTATTAACTTCTTCTTGTTATCGACGTCAAAGATAACCTCGTAGTTGATCCAGGCGGGACTGTAAGGATGAG
>Ga0163200_1000405_pt1 | contig 18988 bp, 21 predicted proteins | sample PL_2010_200m_FD_113535 | JGI IMG/M metagenome (GOLD analysis project Ga0163200, IMG submission 113535) | Freshwater microbial communities from Powell Lake, British Columbia, Canada to study Microbial Dark Matter (Phase II) - PL_2010_200m | ecosystem: Environmental > Aquatic > Freshwater > Lake ... | reverse complement strand
GCCCATTGGTGCCTGGATGACCGTCATCGCACTTGTCACCGGTGCGGTGTGGGGCAAGCCGACCTGGGGGGCTTGGTGGGTGTGGGATGCACGTCTGACTTCGATGCTGATCCTGCTGTTTCTGTATTTCGGCATCATTGCGCTGGGGCAGGCCATTACCAATCGAGACAGCGCGGCCAAAGCTTGTGCTGTGCTCTCTATCGTGGGAGTGGTGAACATCCCGATCATCAAATATTCGGTTGAATGGTGGAACACGCTTCACCAACCGGCCACCTTCACCGTGACGGAAAAGCCGGCCATGCCGATGGAAATGTGGTTGCCTCTGCTGGTTATGGTGCTGGGCTTCTACTGTTTCTTTGCGGTGGTTCTGCTGATGCGCATGCGCCTCGAGGTGCTTCGCCGCGAGTCGAGAAGCAGTTGGGTCAAAGCGGAAGTGAAAGCACTGGTGGGTAAAGCATGAATTTTTCGTCGTTTTCGGAATTCATCGCCATGGGTAACCATGGTCTGTACGTCTGGACGTCCTACGGCATCAGCCTGGCGGTTCTGATTCTCAACGTGGCGCTGCCAGTCATGGCGCGTCGGCGTTATCTGCAAGACGAGGCGCGTCGTTTGCGCCGGGAGGAAATGAAGTGAATCCTGTGCGCAAGAAGCGTCTGTTCATCATTTTGGCGATTCTGGCTGGCGTCGGTGTTGCGGTAACGCTGGCATTGTCCGCCCTGCAAGAGAATATCAACCTCTTCTACACACCGACGCAGATCGCGGCAGGCGAAGCGCCTGAAGGCACACGAATTCGGGCAGGCGGTATGGTCGAAGAGGGCTCGGTACAGCGCAGTAACGATTCGCTGACGGTGACCTTTCGTGTCACCGACTATGCCGAAGCGGTCACTATCCAGTACCAGGGGATCTTGCCTGATCTGTTTCGTGAGGGGCAGGGCATCGTTGCCTTGGGGCGCGTGAACGCGGACGGCGTCCTGGTCGCTGATGAAGTACTGGCCAAGCATGACGAAAACTACATGCCGCCTGAAGTCACCGCAGCGCTGGAGAAAAGTGGCAAGAGCAAGCCCTACAGCGGTGGCGAGCAGGAGTACGCGAAATGATCCCTGAACTCGGTCATCTCGCGATGATTCTGGCGCTGTGTCTGGCCGTTGTGCAGGGCACGCTGCCGCTGATCGGTGCCTGGCGCGGCGACAGCCAATGGATGGGGCTGGCGCAACCGGCCGCCTGGGGCCAGTTTTCATTTTTGGCGTTTTCTTTCGCCTGTCTCACCTATGCCTTCATGGTGGACGATTTCTCCGTTGCCTACGTGGCGCAGAATTCCAACAGCGCTTTGCCCTGGTACTACAAGTTCAGCGCCGTATGGGGCGCGCACGAGGGCTCGCTACTACTGTGGGCGTTCATTCTGGCCGGCTGGACCTTCGCGGTTGCGATCTTCTCGCGCCAGTTGCCGGAGGATATGCTGGCGCGGGTGTTGGGTGTAATGGGTCTGATCAGCATCGGCTTTTTGCTGTTCCTGATCGTCACGTCGAATCCATTCGAGCGGCTGCTTCCGCAGGCACCAATGGACGGGCGCGATCTCAACCCGCTGCTTCAGGACTTCGGGCTGGTAGTGCATCCCCCCATGCTCTATATGGGCTATGTCGGCTTCTCGGTAGCTTTTGCGTTCGCCATCGCCGCATTGCTCGGTGGACGCCTGGACGCGGCCTGGGCGCGCTGGTCGCGCCCTTGGACGTTGATCGCCTGGGCCTTTCTGGGTACCGGCATCGCCCTGGGTTCCTGGTGGGCCTACTATGAGCTCGGTTGGGGCGGCTGGTGGTTCTGGGACCCGGTAGAAAACGCGTCCTTCATGCCGTGGTTGGTGGGCACCGCTTTGATCCACTCGCTGGCCGTGACGGAAAAGCGTGGCGTGTTCAAGAGCTGGACCGTCTTGCTGGCAATCGCTGCCTTCTCGCTCAGCTTGCTAGGCACTTTTCTGGTCCGCTCGGGGGTGCTTACGTCGGTACATGCCTTCGCCACTGACCCGGCGCGCGGCGTCTTCATTCTGGCTTTTCTTCTGGTCGTGATCGGCGGCTCGCTCACGCTGTTCGCGCTGCGTGCGCCGGTGGTAAAGAGCCAGATCGGTTTTGGCCTGTGGTCGCGTGAAACGCTGCTGCTGGTAAATAACCTGCTGTTGGTTGTTGCCACCTCGATGATTCTGCTGGGCACCTTGTATCCGCTGCTGCTAGACGCGCTATCCGATACCAAGCTTTCGGTCGGCCCGCCTTATTTCAACGCGATGTTCCTGCCGCTGGTTGGCGCCCTGATGCTCGCCCTGGGTGTGGGCGTGCTGGTGCGCTGGAAGAACACGCCGGTCAAATGGTTGATCGGCATGCTGACCCCCGTGCTGATCACCAGTGCCGTTCTTGGCGGTCTGGGCTCGATGCTCTTCGGTGACTTCCACTGGGCTGTGCTGGCTGTATGCATGCTTGCCGGCTGGGTGGTGAGCGCTGGTGTGCGCGATATCCTCGACAAGACCCGCCACAAGGGATTGCTGAAGGGGTTGCGGAGCCTTGCGCCGAGTTATTGGGGTATGCAGCTGGCGCATTTCGGTCTGGTGGTCTGCGCGTTGGGTGTGGTGCTGACGAGTCAGCAGAGCGACGAGCGCGATCTGCGTCTGGCTCCAGGCGAGTCGCTGCAGCTCGGTGGCTACAGTTTCGTGTTCGACGGTGCCAAGCACTTCGAAGGTCCCAACTTCACCTCTGACAAAGGCACCATTCGCGTCTTCGAAGGTGACAAGCAGGTGGCGACACTGTATCCGGAGAAACGCCTCTACACCGTGCAACAGATGCCGATGACCGAAGCGGGCATTGACGCGGGCTTCACCCGGGATCTCTACGTGGCGTTGGGTGAGCCGCTGGAAAACGGCGCTTGGGCGGTCCGGGTGCATATCAAGCCGTTCGTGCGCTGGATCTGGCTAGGTGCGCTGATGATGTCGCTGGGGGGCGTGCTGTCGGTGAGCGACAAACGTTACCGGGTGAAGGTCAGGACCCGTGTTCGCGAGGCGCTCGGTTTGGCGCAGCAAGGAGCCTGAGATGAAAAGATTGTTGATGTTGCTACCGCTGGCGATCTTCCTACTCGTCGCCGTGTTTCTTTATCGCGGTCTGTTTCTGGACCCGACCGAGTTGCCATCGGCGTTGATCGGCAAGCCGCTGCCCTCCTTCTCGCTGCCCTCGGTCGAGGATCCCCAGAGGGTCGTAACCGCCGAGGATATTAAGGGCAAGCCCGCGTTGGTTAACGTTTGGGCGACCTGGTGTGTCGCCTGCAAGGTCGAACATCCAGTGCTGAACAAGCTTGCAGAACAGGGCGTGGTCATCCATGGCGTCAATTACAAGGATGACAATGCCTCAGCACAGAAATGGCTTAAGGACTTTCACGATCCCTACCAGCTGAACATTCGCGACGAGCAGGGCAGCTTGGGGCTGGATCTGGGTGTGTATGGTGCGCCCGAAACCTTCCTCGTCGACAAGCAGGGCATCATCCGTCACAAGTATGTCGGCGTCATAGACGAGCGTGTTTGGCGTGAACAGCTTGCCGCGCTTTATCAACAACTGGTGGACGAATGAAGCAGCTGATTCACGGACTTTTGCTGACGCTGTGTCTGCTGGGCAGCGCGTCGGCGGCGATTGATGCCTACGAGTTCAAAAGCGAGGCCGAGCGCGAGCGGTACCGGACGTTGGTGGAAGAGTTGCGCTGTCCGAAGTGCCAGAACCAGAACATTGCCGATTCCAATGCGCCGATCGCCATGGACCTGCGCCGTGAAATCTACCGCATGCTGGAAGAGGGGCAGAGCAACGAGCAGATTGTCGACTACCTGGTCGCCCGTTACGGCGACTTCGTTCTCTACAAACCGCCCGTCAATGCCAAAACGCTTGTTCTCTGGTATGGACCGATTGTCCTGCTGGTGATTGGATTCGCCGTCTTGGCGTTCATCCTGATACGTCGTCGCCGTGCGTCCGATAAGCCCGCGTCGAACACCCTTTCCGAGGCCGAGCGTGAGCGCCTGGCCACGTTGTTGGATAGAAAAGAACCATGATCGATTTCTGGATAGGTGCAGGCCTGTTGCTGCTGGCCGCCCTGGCGTTCCTGCTGCTGCCGTTGTTGCGTGGGCGCGGTGTACAGGCCGAAGAAGACCGGACGGCTTTGAATGTCGCGCTTTACCAAGAGCGGCTTGGAGAGCTGGCGGCGCAACAGGCGGCCGGAACCCTTGATTCAGAACAGCTCGAGGCAGGGCGCGCCGATGCGGCGCGCGAGTTGCTTGATGACACCGAGGGCACCACCCCCACTCGCCACAATAACCATTTGGGTCGGGCTGTGCCGCTGATCGCGGCTATCCTAGTGCCGTTGGTTGGATATGGTCTCTATCTGCACTGGGGCGCGAGCGATAAGCTGCAGTTAGCGCGGGAGTTCACCGAGCAGCCCGCGACGATGGAGGAGATGGTCGGACGGCTGGAGCGCGCAGTGAAGGCTCAGCCCGAGTCCGCGGAGGCCTGGTATTTCCTGGCCAAGACCTATATGAACCGAGAGCGCCCAGCGGATGCTGCTACTGCTTTCGAGCAGGTTGTCAAGCTGGCGGGGCGTCAGCCGGAACTCCTGGGTCAGTGGGCGCAGGCGCTCTATTTCGCTGGTGACCGTCAATGGTCCAAGCAGCTGCAACAGCTGACCGACGAGGCATTACGCGGTGATCCACACGAGGTCACTAGCCTCGGGCTGTTGGGAATCGCCGCCTACGAAGAAGAACGGTTCGCGGAGGCGATAGGGTTCTGGGAGCGGTTGGTGGCAACGCTGCCTGCGGAAGATCCATCGCGTGATGCCATTCAGGGCGGTATCGCTCGTGCACGCGAGCAGCTCGGCGAGACGGCTCCGGCGAGCGTGACCAAACCGGCCGGCGAGATGGTTGCCGAGACCGGGGCGGGACTGACGGTCGAAGTGCAACTGGCTGCCGAGGTGGTCGACAAGGTTCGACCGACCGATGCCGTATTCATCTTCGCCCGTGCGTTGTCCGGCCCGCCGATGCCCTTGGCCGTGAAACGTATAACGGTTGCCGATTTACCCGCGACGGTTAACTTGAGTGACGCAGATGCAATGACTCCGCAGCTTCGATTGTCCAACTTTGAACAAGTCAGATTGTTTGCCCGCGTATCCCGAGATGGGAACGCTACTCGCGGTGAGTGGCAAGGCAGTAGCGAACCGTTGGCGCCGGATGACGCAGATGCGATCAAGCTGACTATCGACCAACCTGTAGCACCCTGATCGCAGGGGTTCGGGAGACGACTGATTATGCTGGAGGAGCGGGTTTCAACAAGGTTTCAGCGCCTGGCCAGAGTTAGCGCAGTAGTAACGCTGGCGTTGCTGCTTGGGGCCTGTGCGGGCAATCCTTACCAAGCGTCCGGGCCTACACGCGCCCCGGCGCCGCCCGCATCGGCGCCGCCTCGCGAACCGGTTGCTACGCCTCCCCCAGTGCGCACCCCACCGGCACCGCGCCCGCCGGCAACCCAGAAAAGCCATCCACGCTATGCGCCGCCGCCTCATGCTGCTGCGCATTGGGACAACCGTCTGGGCGTCTACGTTGTGGAGGGGCAGGACTTGTTCTATCGCGAGCGTCTCTACTACCGCTGGGACGGCGACTGGTATTGCGCCGGTCGGCCTGGTGGTCCCTGGGAGCCGGTAGCGCCACCTAGCGTTCCAACGGGGTTGCGCAGCTTGCACTGACCATACATTTTTCCGCTGTGGCAATTAAAGGCGACGTGGAGGTTGCCGATAAAGTATCAGGCGCCGCGGACAGTGGTTCAGGCGGTATCGGTTCGGCCTTGTTACCAGTTCATTCGGAGCGGATTCATGAGTGCAGCAGTCAAACGTCTTGAGGAAACCGGCAACGCCTTGCGGGACGCCATGGCTCAGCAGGACTGGACAGCAATCAGTGTGCTTGATCTCCAATGCCGTCAAGTTGTTGAGGCTGCGATGGTCGAGCCTCGTGAGGACGACTCAGCAATTCGGCAGCGTCTGCAAGAGCTGGTGTGTCTCTACCGCGAACTGGTTAGCACTTGTCAGAGCGAGAAGCAGCGTGTTGCAGATGAGCTGATTCAGCTTAACCAGTCGCAGCAAGGAGCCAATATCTACAAACTATTCGGCTGATTAGTTCCTGAAAGTTGCCGCGACCATTGGTCGCGGATAGGTGACGATTTTCACCTCCCGATTTTAACGAATTGGGTACACCAAAGCGGTTCAAACGCCCGCGTCAGCAACGGTATTCTTAGCCGTACAGTTGACCTTTCCGCTCGAAATCAGACGGTTCTGTCTCGATCTCCTGAGCTAGTGCAAAGACGCAAAAGCTGAACGCGTCATCTCCCGGCTCGTTCCTAACGAGTTGCTCCACGTCAATAACAGAATGCATTCCTTGCTATTTTGTCGTTGAATCACGTCATAAATTTGACTCAGGCCGTTTTTTTTAATTAACTACCGGCTATCTGCCGATGACGCTGCCGTTCTGCGAAGGACGTGTGCGGGCTTTCTTTCAGCCTCTAGAGCTATAAACAAGATGTGGCGTGAAACCAAAATTTTGTTGATAGACGACGATCAGGATCGTCGCCGGGATCTGACGGTCATTCTGAACTTTCTCAGCGAAGATCATTTGTCATGCGCCAGCAGCGAATGGCAGGCTGCGGTCGATACCCTGGAATCAAGCCGCAGCATACTCGGCGTAATGCTTGGTGACGTTGCAGCGAAGGGCGGCGCCGTGGAGTTGCTCAAGCAGATCAGCAAGTGGGACGAGAACCTGCCCTTGCTGTTGATTGGAGAGCCAGCACCGGCCGAATGGCCGGATGAGATACGCCAGCGCGTGCTAACTAGCCTCGAGATGCCGCCGAGCTACAACAAGCTGCTCGATTCGCTTCACCGGGCCCAGATCTACCGGGACATGAACGATAAGGCGAAGGCGCGTGGTCGGCAGCGCGAGCCAAATCTGTTTCGTAGCCTGGTAGGCACCAGTCGTGCAGTTCAGCATGTACGTCAGATGATGCAGCAGGTTGCAGACACTGAAGCGAGCGTACTGATTCTCGGTGAGTCGGGAACCGGCAAAGAGGTTGTCGCACGCAACCTGCACTATCATTCCAAGCGCCGTAATGGGCCTTTCGTTCCCGTCAATTGCGGAGCGATTCCGGCGGAGTTGCTTGAGAGCGAGCTATTCGGTCACGAAAAGGGGGCGTTTACCGGCGCAATCACTTCGCGTGCCGGTCGTTTCGAGCTGGCCGAAGGCGGGACGCTGTTCCTCGATGAGATCGGCGACATGCCACTGCCTATGCAGGTCAAGCTGCTGCGCGTCCTGCAGGAGCGCACCTTCGAGCGCGTGGGCAGCAACCGTACGCAAAACGCCGACGTACGCATCATCGCTGCAACGCACAAAGACCTGGAAAAAATGATCGTGGATGGCAGCTTCCGCGAGGATCTCTATTACCGGCTTAACGTGTTTCCCATCGAAATGGCCCCTTTGCGCGAGCGCATCGAGGATATTCCGCTGCTGATGAACGAGCTCATCTCGCGCATGGAACACGAGAAGCGGGGCTCCATCCGTTTCAATTCGGCGGCGATCATGTCCCTCTGTCGTCACGATTGGCCCGGTAACGTACGGGAGTTGGCTAACCTCGTCGAGCGCATGGCCATCATGCACCCGTACGGCGTGATTGGTGTGATGGAGCTGCCAAAGAAATTCCGCCACGTCGATGACGACGATGAGCAGTACGCGACCAGCCTGCATGACGAAATGGAAGAGCGTGCAGCAATAAACTCCCCGATCATTCCGGCGGATGCGCATGCCATGCTTCCTGTAGAAGGCCTTGATCTGAAGGATTACCTGGGCAACCTAGAGCAGGGGCTTATCCAGCAGGCGCTGGAAGATGCAGGCGGCGTTGTGGCGCGTGCTGCAGAGCGTCTGCGGGTACGGCGAACCACGCTGGTAGAAAAGATGCGTAAATACGGAATGAACCGTCGCGAAGACGATCTCGACGAGTGATTTCCTTTGCCACGTCGCTCTTGCTTGCGGCGTGGCCCTTCCTTGATCAGTCATCTCGGGCATGATCCTTGCTGACCTTCACGTTACCGACCATCTTTTGACGGAAACGTGTGCCAGTGACTTCAGCGACCTGCTCTCCTGATCCCGTCCAATTCCCGGCCAAGGCCTGCTCAAGCGACGAGCTTGAACAATCGCTCGCACTGTTCCATCACATGTCCGGCCGATTGGGCGAGTCCCAGCTCATGCTGCAGGCACGAGTAGCCGAGTTGAAGGATCAGCTTGCGGAGAGCGCCGCGCAGCGCCTGCAGGAATTCGACGAGAAGGAGCGCCTGGCGAGCCGCTTGCAAAGCCTGCTGGACCTGTTGCCTGGCGGTGTGATTGTCATCGACGGCCAGGGTATGGTTCGCGAAGCGAATCCGGTTGCGCTCGAGCTGCTTGGCGCACCGCTCGAAGGGGCGCTCTGGCGCGAGGTGATCGCGCGGAGTTTCTCGCCTCGTAGGGATGACGGTCACGAAATCTCATTGAGGGATGGGCGTCGCGTTTCTATCGCTACCCGTTCCTTGAACGTTGAGCCTGGGCAGCTGGTGCTGCTGACCGATCTGACGGAGACACGGCGGTTGCAAGACCAACTGGCGCGTCATGAGCGTTTGTCTGCGCTGGGCCGTATGGTGGCGTCGTTAGCTCATCAGATCCGCACCCCGCTATCGACAGCACTGCTGTATGCAAGCCATCTGGAGCAGGGCGGATTGTCGGTCGAGCATCAGCAGCGGTTTGCTGGTCGTTTGAAAGACCGGCTGAACGAGTTGGAGCATCAGGTTCGTGACATGCTGGTTTTCGCGCGCGGTGATCTGCCGCTGGAGGACCGGCTAACACCCGCTGAGCTGCTGGGAGCGCTGCGTGCGGCGACCGAGATGAAGTTAGAGGGCGTCGCCGTTCGCTGGCAATGCGACGCCCGGACCGGTGCACTGTTGTGCAATCGCGACACCTTGGTCGGTGCACTGCTCAACCTGATTGAAAATGCGCTCCAGGCGGCGACCGGCGATACAAAACTGAAGGTTCATCTCTTTGCACGAGGTTCAATGCTGCGCATCAGCATCAGCGACAACGGTGTAGGCATTGATGCAGCGACCTTGGCCCGACTCGGCGAGCCCTTTTTCACCACACGGGCAACCGGTACCGGCCTCGGCCTGGCCGTCGTCAACTCAGTAGCGCGAGCCCATTCAGGCGCACTTGAGCTACGTTCTCGCCCTGGCAGAGGAACCTGCGCCACGTTGCAGCTACCGCTGCTTCCGCTGTCCTCGCTCGCACACTCGGAGTAGCCCTATGGGCGTTAAAGTTCTACTGGTCGAAGATGATCGCGCTTTGCGCGAAGCGCTGGGCGATACCCTCGAACTGGGCGGCTATGCCTACCGCGCGGTGGAGTGCGCTGAGGCCGCGTTGCATGCGCTGGATCAGGAGATTTTCGGCCTGCTGGTCAGTGATGTGAACATGCCTGGCATAGACGGCCATGCCTTGCAGGCAATTGTGCGCGAACGGTATCCGCAAACGCCTGTCTTGTTGATGACTGCCTATGGTGCCGTCGAGCGCGCCGTCGAGGCCATGCGCCTAGGGGCTGTGGATTACCTGGTCAAACCGTTCGAACCCAAGGTGTTGCTCGACCTGGTCGGCCGGCATGCCTTTGGCCAGCTTGGTGCGACCGAAATGCAGGGGCCTGTGGCGGTTGAACCTGCGAGTCGGCAGCTGCTGGCGCTGGCGGCACGGGTGGCACAAAGCGATTCGACGGTGTTGGTTTCAGGAGAGTCGGGCACTGGCAAAGAAGTGCTAGCTCGTTTTATTCATCAGCAGTCATCGCGAGCTGACAAGCCGTTCGTGGCCATCAACTGCGCTGCGATTCCGGAAAACATGCTGGAAGCGACGCTCTTCGGTCATGAGAAGGGCGCCTTCACTGGTGCCATCGCGACGCAGCCAGGCAAGTTCGAGTTGGCTGATCGCGGTACGCTACTGCTCGACGAGATCTCCGAAATGCCGCTGGCATTACAAGCCAAGTTGCTGCGGGTACTGCAGGAGCGTGAGGTCGAGCGTGTGGGTGGGCGCAAGCCGATACCGCTCGACATCCGTATCGTCGCCACGACCAACCGTGATCTGGCTGAGGAGGTTCGCAGCGGGCGCTTCCGAGAAGACCTGTTCTACCGTCTCTCGGTCTTTCCGCTCGCCTGGCCGGCATTGCGCGACCGGCCGGCGGATATCGTGCCGCTGGCCGAGCGATTGCTGGCCAATCATGCGACAAAGATGCGTCAGCCAGGCGCGAGGCTGACAGCTGAAGCGTGTCAGTGCCTGCTCGGATATTCCTGGCCCGGCAACGTGCGTGAGCTCGACAACGCGATTCAGCGAGCCCTGATCCTGCAGCAGGGTGGGTTTATTCGTCCGGATGACCTCTATCTGACAGCTGCTGCCGGCTTCGCCTCGCTGGCGCGTACTGCTGCAAGCGCAATCGTGTCGACGCAATCTGCCCCGGCGAGCGTTTCAGCGCCGGCCGAGGTCTCTGGCGCGTTGGGTGAAGACCTGCGCCGTCGCGAGTTCGAAGTCATTCTCGAGACCCTGCGTGCCGAGCGTGGGCGCCGTAAGGAGACGGCTGACCGTCTAGGTATCAGTGCGCGGACGCTTCGTTACAAGCTGGCTCAGATGCGCGATGCCGGTATGGACCCGGAGTCGGCGCTGCGCTCTGGTTGAGGCGGGGTTCCGGACGAAGGCGGCTCTGATAAGCTCCCCAACCAACATCGCTCAAGAGGGTCTCTACATGGACGAAGCGTTCTGGCAGCGTCGCTGGGCACGTAACGAAATCGGCTTCCATCTAAACGAGGTCAACCCCTACCTGCGCCGCCATTGGCCCTGCTTGAAGTTAGCGCAAGGGGCTCGTGTTCTGGTCCCGTTGTGTGGGAAAAGTCTCGACATGGCCTGGCTCGCCGATCAGGGTTTTGCGGTGTTGGGTGTAGAGCTGAGCGAGCGCGCAGCCGAGGATTTTTTCGCCGAGCACGAGCTAGTCCCGGACGTCAGCGTCCAGGGTGAGTTCAAGGTTTACCGGGCAGGTATGGTGGAAATCCGCTGTGGCGATTTCTTCGCCATGACACCTGCTGATGTGGCCGACTGCCAGGCGCTATACGACCGCGCTGCGCTGATCGCATTGCCCGCCGACATGCGTCAGCGTTACGTCAACCATCTAGTCAGCATCCTTGCGCCAAACTGTCAGGGGCTGCTGATCACATTGGATTACCAGCAGGAGCAGATGTCCGGCCCGCCATTCGCTGTGAGTGATGCTGAAGTTCGAATGTCTTTGAGCGCGCATTGGAAAGTCGACCTGCTGGAGCGCGCCAACGTGTTGAACGAAAGCAATTGGAAATTTCTTCAGCGTGGCCTCACTCGCCTAGAAGAAAGCTGCTACCGACTCGGTGAACTCTCCTAGCGCGCATCGACCGTCGTGCTGATAGCTGTTGAGATGACGGGCGCGCCGCGGCGTGCCCGTTGTGGTTCTTGCGCGACGATTTCGCCACAGTGTCAGCCGGTTATCTCGGTTATTGGTTGCGCTGGAGTTGACGGATAAACACGTCGGCTTCGTCTATGGCCCGTTGCATTTCGGCGAGGAGCTGATCGACATTTCCTTCCAGCGTGCGGTATTCGCCCTGCAACGCGCCGATCGCACGTGCATTGAGGTTGTGCTTAAGAAACAGTACCTGGTCGCGCAATACGTCTAGCACCGGACCGATACGCTTTTCCGCTGCCTTCATGCGTTGCAGCAGCACACGATAATCTTTCTGGGTGCGTTCCAGATTTCGTTGACTGGCCGCTTTCAAGCTTGCGTTGCTGTACTCGCCGAGTTCCTGTTTCCATTCCTCGAAAAGCGCCTCGGCTACATCCTCGACGGCTTCGATCCTGTCCCGCACCTCGCGAGCGCTGTTTTCGCTGGCTTCGAACTCACTGTTCAGCGCCTCGTAGCGCTCTTCAAGCTCACCGCCTTTAACCTGAACCACACTGCGATAACGCTCCAGGGCATCCTTGAACTGTTCCTTGGCCTCCTGCTGTGAGTCGCGCGCATCCTCGACGCGGTCAACCAGAATGTCGCGCTTATGCAATCCGACCTTCTCCATTGCCGAGTAATAGGCGCTCTGGCAGCCGGCCAGGGTGAGCAGGGCGATGGCGAGTAATAAGAAGTGGCGCATGTTGAGATGTTCCTTATTTGAAGACAGCGCTTGCTTCGACAGGCATACAGCCACTACGTGCAAATCGCAGACGAGAAAAAGGGCGGCTTGTGTATGCCGCCCTTGTTTCGGTTCGCTCGCTTAGCCGCGCTGGCGCAAGGCTTCGATGCGATCTTCCAGCGTTGGGTGAGTCATCAACAGACCGGCCAGGCCGTTGCGCAGGGCGCCGTTGATGCTGAAGGCCTTGAGGCTGTCCGGCATGTCGACTGGCACGCCCTGTTCTGCGCGTAGACGCTGCAGGGCGCCGATCATCGCGCTGGTCCCGGCCAGCTGTGCCCCCGCCTCGTCAGCGCGGAACTCACGCTTGCGTGAGAACCACATGACAATGATGCTGGCAAGGATCCCCAGCACAAGTTCGGCGAAGATCGTCGCAACGAAATAGCCAATGCCATGGCCATCTTCGTTCTTCAGGATTGTCTTATCGACGAAGCTGCCGAAGATGCGCGCAAAAAACATGACGAAGGTGTTTACCACGCCCTGGATCAATGCGAGCGTGACCATGTCGCCGTTGGAAACGTGGCCTATCTCGTGGGCCAGTACGGCCCTGACTTCGTCCGGGGAGAAGCGCTCGAGCAACCCTTGGCTCACTGCGACAAGCGCATCGTTCTTGTTCCAGCCGGTGGCGAAGGCGTTGGCTTCATAAGCAGGGAAGATACCCACTTCTGGCATCTTGATGCCGGCATCACGGGCCAGCTGCTCGACGGTTTGCAACAACCACTGTTCGTGACGCGTGCGCGGCTGGGTGATGATCTCTGTACGGGTACTCATTTTCGCCATCCATTTGGAGATGAACAGCGAAATCAGTGCACCAGCGAAACCAAAGACGGCGCAGAAAGCCAGCAGGCTGCCGTAGTTCTGACCCGTGTAGCGATCTACCCCAAGCAACTTGAGGGTGATGCTAGCGACGACCAGCACAGCCAGGTTGGTGGCCAGAAACAAGAAAATGCGCATCATGTTGCGGCAGACTCCAAGAGGAACAGTAAAGAACGATAGGCTATATAAGGGGCGGCCCGGCGCGATTCAACCGAGCGACTATTTCAAGCTATGTCGCCTGCCGCCCGGCTGGGCTTAGCTGCGCTCAGGCAGTGAGCTGTCGAACAGCTGGCGCGTCAGTTGTGCCAGCCGCTCGCTGTTCCCTTCACGCAACGCTTCGCGTAGCTGATGCGCCAGGCTGGACTGGACCCGACGGACACTCGGCGGCAGTGAGTCGAGACCTGCGAAGGCATCAGGGATGGTGCCTGTCAGTCGCAGGAACGCCTTTTCGGTGAGAACAGCCTGGTCGAGCGCCTGAAAATGAATGGTACTCTCGAAGCGCAGATAGCCCTCCTCGGCGAGCCATATCAGCGCGCCGAGGCAGCCTTGGTGGCGCTTGCTGGGCAGGCCGAACTCATCGGGTTCTTCATGGCCGATGATGTCCTCGACGTACAGCGCGACTTTCCGCGGAAAGGCCTGATAGAGCGTCAGCAGCCCGGCCGCGGCGTCCCGGTAGAAGTCATCGATTTGCAGATCCATCCAACACTACTGGCTGTAGGTCTTGAGGAAGTTGCCGATTCGGCCAATAGCCTGCTCAAGGTCGTCCACGCGGGGCAGGGTGACCACGCGGAAGTGATCCGGCCACGGCCAATTGAAGGCCGTACCCTGAACAATCAGTAGTTTCTCTGATAACAGCAAGTCGAGGACGAATTTCTCGTCGTTGTGGATGGGACAGATTTTCGGATCGATCCGTGGGAACGCATAAAGCGCACCCATCGGCTTGACGCAGCTGACGCCGGGAATGTCGTTGAGTAGTTCCCAGGTCCGGTTGCGTTGCTCAAGCAGGCGGCCTGGTGGTAACACCAGATCGTTGATGCTTTGGTAGCCGCCTAAGGCGGTCTGGATGGCGTGCTGAGACGGCACGTTGGCACATAGGCGCATGTTGGCCAGGATGTCGATGCCTTCGATGTAGCTCTGCGCTTTGTGCTTGGGACCGGAGATCGCTACCCAGCCGGAGCGGAAGCCAGCAACGCGGTAGGACTTCGATAGCCCGTTGAAGGTCAGACACAGTACGTCAGGGGCAAGCGAGGCGGTGCAGATGTGCACTGCCTCGTCATACAGAATCTTGTCGTAGATCTCGTCGGAGAAAAGCACCAGCTTGTGCTGACGGGCCAGTTCGACCATCCCTGCCAGTATTTCGCGTGGGTATACCGCACCGGTCGGGTTGTTCGGGTTGATCAGCACCAGCGCTTTGGTGTTGGGCGTGATTTTGGCTTTGATATCGGCCAGGTCCGGCCACCAGTTGGCCTGCTCGTCGCAGAGGTAATGCACCGGTTTGCCGCCCGCCAAGCTCACGGCGGCCGTCCACAGCGGGTAATCGGGGGCCGGGATCAGCACTTCATCGCCGTTGTTGAGCAGGGCCTGCATGGACATCACAATAAGCTCGGACACGCCGTTACCGAGATAGATGTCTTCGATGGTGATGCCTTCTACCTGCTTCTGCTGGTAGTACTGCATGATCGCTTTGCGTGCGCTGAATAGCCCTTTGGAATCGCTGTAGCCCTGCGCGGTGGGCAGATTGCGGATCACGTCCTGAAGGATTTCCTCAGGGGCTTCGAAACCGAATGGCGCCGGATTGCCGATGTTCAGCTTGAGGATGCGATGGCCTTCCTCTTCCAGGCGTTTGGCGTGCTTGAGCACCGGCCCACGGATGTCATAACAGACATTGGCGAGCTTGTTCGATTTGCTGACCTGCATGATCCTTGTGTCCCGAAGTGATGACGCGCCTGCCGTTCTGAAGGGCTGGCTGCGTACGGCGTGAACCCGGGCGCCTTGGCAGTATGAAACCCCGCTGCCAGACTAGGCGTCTTAAGAGCACCGCATCATACGTGCGGCCTGATCCCCGGAAAAGGTACAGAGGTGCCTTTTTAAGCTCATGAGGTGTACCGATGGATAAGCTTGAGAAACCGCTCGAAACCTGGCGTGAAGAACTTTCCGACGAGCAATTCCAGGTCTGCCGTCTGGGTGCGACCGAGCGACCGTTCAGCGGCAAGTACAACGACACCAAGGCGCCCGGCATCTACCACTGCGCCTGCTGTGATGCACCGCTGTTCGATTCTGACGCCAAGTTCGATTCAGGCTGTGGCTGGCCGAGCTACTTTCAGCCGGTTAGCGCTACAGCTATTGCCAGCATTGACGACTTCAGCCATGGCATGCACCGCATTGAGGTCAAGTGCGCTCGCTGTGATGCCCATTTGGGGCATGTATTCCCGGATGGTCCGGCACCGACCGGGCTGCGCTATTGCATCAATTCAGCGTCTCTCAATCACAAGGCGCGCGACGCGTAAAGGCGCTTCGCAACGCTTCAATGGAGCACCCCATGAACGATGCGCTCTTGGATATTCCCTGCGTCACGATCGATGGCCAACAGAAGACCTTGTCTGATTTTGGCGCCAAGGCTTTGCTGGTGGTTAATACGGCCAGTCAATGTGGCTTCACGTCCCAATACAAGGGGCTTGAAGCGCTCTGGAAGCGCTATCGCGAGCAGGGGCTGGTGGTGATCGGGTTTCCCTGTGATCAGTTCGGCCATCAGGAGCCGGGGGACGAGGCGCAGATCGCTGCGTTCTGCGAGCGTAACTTCGGCGTCAGCTTTCCGATGTTCGCCAAGATCCGGGTCAACGGAGGCGATGCTCACCCTTTGTTCATGGAGTTGAAAAAGCGCGCGCCCGGTTTGCTGGGCAGCAAGGCGATCAAGTGGAATTTCACTAAGTTTCTGGTCACCGACGATGGGCGTTCGGTGAGGCGCTTTTCGTCTCGAACCTCGCCTGACGCGCTGACAGCGCATATCGAAGCTTGCTTGTAACCTATATTTCCCGGCCGCCACAGCGCTTTTGTACGTTGTAGCCGCGATCGTTTTGGAGACGTTGAATGGATGCCGAGCTCAAAGCTTTTTTACAGCGTGCTGATGCGCTGATGTCGCGCCTGGAACCCTTGCTTCCTGCGCAGCGTGCGCCGCTGGATTGGGATACGAGCTTGGCCGCGCGTTGGCATCGTGAAGGGCAGGGCGGCTACCTGCAGGCGCTAAATGTGTCGCTCGACATGAAGCTAAACGATTTGATCGGCATTGACCGGCAGTGCGAGCTGTTGTCGCGCAACACCCGTCAGTTCGTGTCAGGACTGCCGGCGAATCATGTCCTGCTCTGGGGTGCGCGCGGTACCGGAAAATCTTCGTTGATCCGAGCATTGTTGGCTGAATATGCACCAGCGGGCCTGCGCCTTATAGAAATCGAACGCGACCATCTGGCTGATCTGCCGAAACTGGTCGATCAGCTTGCCGGGCAGGCACAACATTTCGTGGTGTTCTGTGATGATCTTTCGTTCGAGGCGGGCGAGGGCGACTATCGGGTCTTGAAAAGCGTGTTGGACGGCTCGCTGGAGCGGGCCCACGAGAATGTCTTGCTGTATGCCACTTCGAATCGCCGGCACCTTGTGCCTGAGCGTCAGAGCGACAACGAAAACTGGCAGATGGTGGATGGAGAGCTGCATCCAAACGAGGCGGTAGAGGACAAGATTGCGCTGTCGGATCGCTTTGGACTTTGGCTGTCGTTCTACCCGTTCAGCCAGGCGCATTACCTCAACGTGGTGCGGCACTGGATCGGCTCGCTGGCGACACGGGCGGGGCTGAGCTGGAGCTGGGACGACGAACTGGAAAAGGACGCCATTCGCTGGGCCACAGCTCGCGGCAACCGCAATGGCCGTTGCGCCTATCAGTTTGCTCGGCAGTGGGTGGGGATTCGCCTGCTGTAGGCAGGAGTTTGCAGGAGGCCCGCCTCGGAACCGAGGCCGTTGCTTGGTTCTGGGGCGGTGCGCATCAGGTTCAGTTCGGCGGTGTTGGCCTTTTGCCCATTTCGATGAGCTTGGCGGTCATACGCTGCTCGCCGGGCAGCACGTTCTCGACCGATGCACGTGCCTTCAAGCGCGAGTAGTGCGCGGCCAGGGCGGGCCAGCGACCCGCGTCGACCACCTCGCCACCGTGTTCCATGTTGATCAGCTGGCACGCAACGGCGATGTCGGCCATCGACAGTTGCTCGCCAATGAAAAACGCGTTCTCCCCCAGCTGACGCTCAAGGTAGTCGAAGTGCGGTGGCAGCTTCTCGTTCAATGCGGCCTGTACGGTTTCTTCGTTGCAGGGCTTGCCCGAGCTCGGCTTCAGGACGCGGTTGCGGAAGACCCCGAATGTCGTCAGCGGTGCTAGCTCGTAGTCGGCATATTTTTCCAGCCAGCGTATCTGCGCTCGGTCGGTCGGGTTGGCGCCATACAGCCGAACAGTTTGGTCGTAAGCTTCGTCGAGGTACTGACAGATCACGCTGGAGTCGGCCAGGCAGAGCTCTTGATCCTTCATGGCTGGGATGCGGCCGAGTGGATTGAGCTGCAGATACCATTCGGGCGGCGTGAATGGCATTACGACTTCTAGCCCATAGTCCAAGCCTTTTTCCTGCAGGCAAAGGCGTACCTTGCGAACGAAGGGCGATAGCGGGGCACCGAATACGGTTATGGGCATGACGAGTTCTCCACGGCAGGGCAGGGCAGCAGGCGGACGCCGGAGAATCAATTAAGCATGGCGCTCGGGCCGTCTCAATTCGTCCGCTCTGCACCTAGTAGATGTTGTTCTTTTTCCAATCGTCTTCGCTTTCGAGGCTCTTCAGACCTTCGGCGAGCTCGCTCGGTTCGTCAAGCTTCGGCTGTTGTTCTGTCTGCTCGAGCTTATTAGCGTGGCTGTAGCTCGCTTCGAGCTTGCTCAATTGGGTTTGATACTCGGCCGGGTTGGGCTGCTTGCGGATGTGCTGGATACCGCGCTCGAAAGCCAGGCGCGCTTTGTGCGCATTACCCTGCTGAAGCGACTGCTGACCGATATTGCTGAAGTACTCGACATGCAGCATCACCATCATCCGCTGGATCTGTTGGATCCAGCGCTTGGCAGCGGTGGTATCCAGCTGGTTCTGCTTGTTGGCCCAGACAATCTGAGCATGCAGGTCTTCCATCAACAGGCGAATCTCCTTCGCTTGTGCTTCGGTGGTGACCTTGACTGGCGCGTTTGCCACGGGAATGTCTTCGCCTTCGGCAACAGCGCTACGTAAAGCGGCTAGCCGGGGGCCGAGCGTGGCGTTCTTCTTGTCTAGGGGGAGCAATTGCTCGCCCAGCCCCAGCTCCAGGCGCGTCAGCAACAGCTTCAGTTCCGGCGTCATCATCTGGCCTGGAAAACTCTCGGAGAGGTTGGCACAGCGGCGCATGCGGTCGCTGAGTTCGGCGCGGACGCGCGCCTTTTCCAGGCTGTTCTTCTCTACGATCTGGTTGATGACGCCAATTGCAATCAGGATGAACAGGCCGGCAATGACCAATCCAGTAATCAGAACTGGGGACACGAAACGCACCTCTCTGACCGAACGATTTTTTCCGAGTGTAGAGCGTTGGATGGCAAGCTGATAGCTCAACGCTCGCTATACGTTGGGTTCATAAAATATTTCTAGATGGTGCTTGACGACCATGAACGACCTCCATAGAATGCGCGCCACTTGCAGCGTGAAGCCCTAAAGCGAAACGTTGAAAGCCGGATAAAGCATTAGCTTCCGGGCAGCGTCCCCTTCGTCTAGTGGCCTAGGACACCGCCCTTTCACGGCGGTAACAGGGGTTCGAGTCCCCTAGGGGACGCCATTATTTGCGG
>Ga0163200_1000404_pt1 | contig 19020 bp, 26 predicted proteins | sample PL_2010_200m_FD_113535 | JGI IMG/M metagenome (GOLD analysis project Ga0163200, IMG submission 113535) | Freshwater microbial communities from Powell Lake, British Columbia, Canada to study Microbial Dark Matter (Phase II) - PL_2010_200m | ecosystem: Environmental > Aquatic > Freshwater > Lake ... | reverse complement strand
GACTTTGTGAGAACGAGGAGAATGCATTATGGAAACCTAAGGGCCTCCGTATTGAACATCTAGCCTCTCAAAAATTCAACTGTGAAGTATAAAAAATTCACTAACAGGTATTACCAAAAATAATAACACACATATTGCGCAAATACCTGCAAAATAATCTTTTTTTGTAATGCGAAATACCGGGCAGATTGTACCCCCACCGTTATATCCCCGCACCGCAAGCAACTCCGTAATCTCATCTGCCCGCACGAGTGCATCATGGATAAGCATGAGTCCTGTGGGTACAAGATTTTTTATGCCGGACGATCTGTTTTTAAGTTTCATCGCAGTCTGGATGCGCACGAAATCGTACGATAGTGATTCCGCAATCTGCATCGCGCACTCTCCAATCATTCCCAGTTCAAATCCTCGCCGTTTTCCACATGCCCATACTACGACTGATAAAAAATCACCGGGTTCCTGTTCGGCATAGAGCCATGATCCAATGAGCACGATGACCCCCATTCTCATAAAATACGAGAACCCATCTCCCCCGGATATGGTGATCATAACAGCGATGATGCCAATAAGTGCCAGCATAACAAGAACCAGCTTTCGGTTCCTGACTGAACGCATACGCGGTGTAAAAATCAGCCACCAGAGAAACACCGCAAGTGCACACGCGATATTAAAAAATGCAGCAACCGACAGGAGTGCGGCACAACCCAGTCTTACCCGTGCGTCCTGCATGAAGCCTCCAGAATATCAGATGGTGTGAGATTTGCCGGGCATCGTCCCGTGGAGATGAGTTTTTTTATCAGTGCCGGTGCATTCTGCCATTGCTCGATAGCCCCCGGCATTTTCCCGAGGTCGATAAGTCTTTGATCAGCAATCTCCCATAGCTGATCGACACGCGGGAAAACACTCTGCTCATGGGTAAATATCACCGTAATTCCCTGTGTGCGTGAGTTGAGTTCGCTGCATAACCGTTCTTTTTCAGCACAGTCCAGGGAACTGAAAGGCTCATCAAGCAGCAGGAGATCATATTGCCGCCCGAGAACACACGCAAGGTGAAGACGTTTCAGTTCTCCCCGGCTCAAAGAGAAAGGGGATACATCTCCAGATATTTCGAGCCCAGCCGACGGGATTATGATATCAGGATTAAGTCCCCACGATGCGCATTCTTCTGTGACAGACAATCCCGTAATATGAAATTCCGGAAACTGTGTCGAGAGCATGAGAGTCTTAATACCGTCCCGCTCCACTCTTCCCCTTGAAGGTGAAAAGAGATTTGCCATCAGGAGCGCTAGGGTGGATTTGCCGCTTCCGACATTTCCGCTGATAAGATGAATTCCCTGAGAGAATGTGCCACAAGCGAGAAGAGACCATGTGCCACGTACTGCCATGATCTCTTCGAGCACCAGTTTCATACGGCGCACCGCCATGATAGAGGATAAAAAGGTGTGCCGGACAAGGATGAAAAAACCGTTGCCGGAGTTCCGGCAAATTTCACAATCCCGCGTTCGAGAAAGATCAGGTAATCACTACTGGCTGCGGTTTCCATATGCTGGGTGCAGCGGAGCACATAGGAAGTTCCGGATTTCTGAATGACTTTTTCTATGTGATCGGAGGATGCAGCATCAAGATGGGAATCATATTCATCAAGGACAAGGACTTTAGGATGATGTACGAGAGCTGCAGCTAGAGATACAAGCATTTTCTCCCCCCCCGAGATTTCCCGTATCTGTCTGGAAAGAAGATGCCCAATACCCACAGAACTCGCAACCCGCTGAACAGCATCATCGGTATCCCTACAAGGAGTATGACGAAAACGGAGGACGGATGCGATCTCATCAGATGCCCGCGAGAACAGGATATTTTTATCCGGGAATTCGTTGACCCATCCAACATCAGTTTCACGCGGTGAAATGCCATCGATGAGGATCTTCCCGGATGCCGGTATCGTGATCCCGGCACACATCCGCAGGAGTGTTGTCTTGCCGCTGCCGTTTGGCCCAATCACCGTGGTAATCCCTTGGGGAATAGAAAGGGTATCAATCGTTAGTGAATGATACCGTAAAGTGTCGAGCGTGATCATGGCAACCGCTGCGCAATCAGGTATGCAGCACAGGCTTTGACTGCGTCTCCGGGAAGGAAAATCAAAACACCAACGGCAAGTGCAGCAACCGGCAACATGCCGGTGGAATATACCAGCCATGCCGCGCCAGAACCAAGAATAACCATCGTTGAGAGTGCAAGAGCAGTAACTCGTATAAGCCGTGATTTTTGTTCATAGGCAAAACCGGTTACTAATGCTGCAGGAATAAATCCGATCAAGTATCCCCCGGAAGGCCCTAGCAGTACGCCAACACCCGCGACACCGTTGTGGAAAACAGGCAGCCCGAGCGCACCGAGCATGACATACAGGGCAACCGGAACTACCGCGTATCGCTTCATGACTGCGCCCGCGAGAAGGACAAAGAGGGTTTGCAAGGTGAAGGGAACCGGAAAAAACGGGATGGATACCCAGCTGCCCAGAGTCATGAGCGCGATAAACGCAGCCGAATATGCAATGATCCGTGATCGTTTGAGGTCCCCAAACATCGTCAACCATCAAAAATTAATTGGTTGACGATAAAAAAGTAATCCTTTCAGAGATGGTAACAATCACCGGCAATGACGCGTTCTAGCTTACCGTTGTCTTTGCGTATGATGAGCGCGCCGAACTCATCAATATCCACGGCTTCACCTTCAAAACTATTCTTTAACGTTCTGATATCCACCCGGCGTTCGAGTGTACAGGAAAGACTCTTCCACTCCCGGATGATGGCATCGTACTCCCCGCTTTCGAGGAGAAGGTAATGGCTCTCGAACTCTTTTAAGACACGCGCAAGGAAAGATGCTCGGTCCACTTCGTGCCCCACTTCAGCGGAGATGGAGGTAATCTCTTTTTGCAAAGTGGGAGTGAACTGGTCAAGCGGGATATTAACGTCAATACCCATGCCGAGCAGGCAGTAATGGACATTGTCCGCTTCTGCCGAAAGCTCTAGGAGAAGTCCCGCCACTTTTTTGTTTCCGATGAAGATATCATTTGGCCACTTGATCAACGCACCAAGATCAAATTCTTTCCTGATGGCGCGTGCGACAGCGACAGAACCTGCCATCGTGATCATGAAAACGCGATCAATGGGAATGTGGGGTTTCAGTACAATTGTTATCCAGATCCCCCCGCTCGGTGAGACCCATGCTCTCCCCATCCTGCCGATACCTCCGGTCTGCTCTTCAGCGATGATCACCATGCCGTGCATCTTTTCAACATCCCCTTCAGAACAGATCTGCTTACCCACCCAGATCGTTGATGGCGTGTTTTCCAAGTAACGCATCTTCTTCCCGACAAACTGCGTCATAAGTCTTTTATGTATCTCGTATGGCAGGAGCTTGTTGCTCGTTCGTGTGAGACGGTACCCTTCTTTCTGTGATGACGAGATGTCATAGCCCATCATGCGCAGTTCGTTGATATGTTTCCAGACTGCCGAGCGGGTGATTCTTAGTTCGTTACTTATGGTCTCCCCGGATAAGGGTGCATCGGCTCGTTCAAGAATTTCCAGTACTTTGAATGCAGAGTCCGGCATGGCAGTCACCGTTTAGAATTTATCTGTTCTGATGGAAGGGGACACGGGTCTTTTCCGCATACCTGCTTGAGGATTGCTGATTGGTTTTCCATAAGCGTGGCAAGATCAAAGATGCCGGTGATATCAACAATCCCGATTGCCCCAATCACTGCACCATCATCATCCCTGATGGGAGCAACAGTGACCGGTACCCCTTTATATGCACCACTCTTGGGGGTAGTCCTGATGAGCTGGTTTGCTGCAATCACCTCTGACAGGATCGGACCTTCATAATTCCGGTCGATTACCCTGCCGTCCTCCACCCGCAAGCCGGGTTTTTCCAGTGATTTTGCTGTCATCGGTAGGCGGTGAAGAAGTTCGTGGATGGCGAGAACTATAGGTTCAAATGCGGTTGAATCAGCGCTCGCAGAAAAAGTATAGTGGTGCATCGACTTACCTCATAAATCTGTCCCATCTCTATCTAGATGAAGATTGTGTATCAGGTCATCCCGCAGGAACTCTAAAAAATCATTTTGAGAGGAGAATGTTGTATTGATAGATGAAAACTCATAACGCGAACCTGGCAAAATGGGTAAACCCTCCTCCTTTCAATGTCCCCCTAAAATGGAATAAGATCCCCACAATTACAGAACGTTTTCAAAAACGTTCGTGATGGGAATTCATGGATGCTTGTCACAATAATTTTTCCTTTCCCGATTGTTTTTTCAATGAGGATTGGGCCTTCGCTCGAATTTCCCATTATATCTCCTTCATGTGTGGGAAATATCCCGTCACACTCGATGTTTTCCGGGTCAAAATCTTCGACAAGGGATCCGGTCACCGGCGATGACGAACAGTCAATCCGGCGCGGGTGGCAGTCATGGTGATATGTGACCGGAAATGGGAGCCAGTCGTAGGCATCTGCACGATCGATGGCAGCACCAAACACAAGCAGGTGCCCCCCGTTCTCAACAAATTTTTCAATCCGTTCTGAGGAGGCACGGAGTGCGGGTAGTAACCGGCAATATGCCGGGTTTCCAAAACCTGTGGGGATAATCAGGCAGTTGAGCATGCTCCGGAAGAATGGGGCTGCAAGCATGTGTGGTGTTACCAGTTCACAGGAGACACCACAATCCTCGATATACCGGTTGAAATGCTGGGGACTTTCCCAGACAAATCCCGCGCGGCAACTCATCCTTTAATCACTCCGATGGGCGAGAAACGTGCAACCAGCTGCGAAAGCCCGATATCGTGAACCACCCGAACTACCGCATCGCTGGATTTGTATACCTCCGGCGATTCATCCGCGATGGCAGCGTCGTTGGGCGCCCTGACATAAATTCCTGCGTTCTGGAGAGTTATTGCCACTTCTTTTCCACTAATACGCTTTTTTGCCTGGGATCTGCTCATCACGCGTCCGGCTCCATGGCAGGTGCTCCCGAACGTGCGTTCCATTGCCGTTTGTGTCCCGCGTAGCAAAAATGAAGATGTTCCCATACTGCCGGGAATAATTACCGGTTGCCCGAACTGTGCAAGGTCGGAGGGGAGATCGGGAGACCCCGGGCCGAAGGAACGGGTAGCCCCTTTCCGGTGTACGCATACATGCATCCGTTTCCCCTCTACGCTATGCTCCTCGATCTTTGCAACGTTGTGCGCGACATCATAGACAAGGGGCATGCTCTCATACTCAATGTCGAACAACTTTGCGAGGTGCAGGCGGGTGGTATGCATGATAATCTGCCGGTTTGCCCATGCATAATTTGCCGATGCTGCCATCGCGCCAAAGTACGCCTTTCCTTCCGGAGACATGACTGGTGCGCAGGCAAGCTGCCGATCGGGTAGATCAATGTGATATTTTTTTGTCGCACGTTCGAGATCTTTTAAATAATCCGTGCACACCTGGTGCCCCAGTCCACGGGAACCGCAGTGGATCATACAGCATATCTGTCCATGGGAAACACCGAATGCTTGTGCTGCCGCCTCATCATAAATTTCGCTGACAACCTGTATTTCAAGAAAATGGTTACCTGAACCCAGTGTACCACCCTGGGGCATCCCGCGCTGCTGAGCTTTCGTAGACACCGACCGGGTATCTGCCTGTTTCATGTATCCTCCATCCTCGCAACGCGCCAAATCCCGTTCAAGTCCGTACCCGGATTCGACTGCCCAGCGTGCGCCGCGAACCATCATCGTGTCCAAGGACTGCGATGAAATTTTAAGAGCACTTTTGGCACCCACTCCTGTTGGCACCGCATGGAAGAGTTGCTCAACGAGTTCTCTGGGTTTTTTTATGTCATTTCGTATAAGTGGTGTCGTGAACAGCCTGACCCCACAATTAATATCAAACCCGACACCCCCGGGAGATATCACCCCTTCGTTAAGCGAGAATGCTGCGACACCCCCAATCGGAAACCCGTAGCCCCAGTGGATATCCGGCATGGCAAGAGCATATTTGATGATCCCCGGCATGGTTGCTACGTTTGCCAGTTGCTGTACTGCCCCTGGCTCAAGTGTGGCTCCAAGGGATTCCGAGAGAAAGAACCTGCCCGGCACCCGCATTCCAAGCACATATCCCACCGGAACCTCCCATTCATTCTCTCCCATCCGGTTCACACCATCGAGCATATCTGATCCCCCCATACCCGTGATACATTGAATGACAGTTTTCTGTGTGATAGTATGGGATTTTCTCTCATGTGAGTTTTTGGGAAAAGATGGCGACCTATCATGTCAGGAGTTTTTCATCCTTCCCAAACAACGCTGCACGAACGCATAATCTTAAAAACAAGTTAAAAATTGAGGAGATTTTCGTCGGGTTTATCAATAGCAGTTTTTTTCGAACTGTGCTACTGCGCATCCTGATTTTAATATCCCGTTTGATAAGGTATCCGTTGATTGGGTGACGAGCGTCAGACATCAAAGAGAATTTCCAGATTATAGCCTTTCATATCTTTCTGAATTGACATGCCGGAATACGAAATCCCTTTCACTTCCGTTCCCTTGTTGTGCCGGTGAGGATCAAAACGTTCCCCTTCAAGAACCGCCGTCAGGTGCAATCCCGCAATTGTTACATCAGCGTGAGCGATCACGAAGCAGTCAACTTCGGTAATAAACAACACTTCTGATAAAAAATCAGAAAGCAGCGCCTCGATATCAGGAGCATCGAGTATGATCTCCTTAGTTATCCCCGATCTCCGGTCGTTCCCATACATCACCTGCATCAGCGCCATGCAGGCATCAGAAAAAAGAGCACCAAGTGTATCGGCGCGTACCCGTATCTTCACATCCGCAGTATGGGGCAGTTCTTCAAAACTCATCCGTGTTCGTGCCTTACCGGATCTTCATCTTCAAAGAACGGGATCATATCAACCCGGATATCATGGAGAAATCGTGCCTGGTGGATGGAGATATAGATGGTATGAGTTCCGGCTTTTAATAAAACGTCCGACTTTTTCGGTGGTTTCACCCGGGTTGGCAGGAGTATTGGACCTCCACAGGAAGTGCATATGCGAAAATCACAATTCCGTTTTTCTATATAATCCATGACGGCAGGAGCGATGAAAACTTCATCCATACCAGAACGCTCATCGGAATAACCATACATTATGCTCATATTATTGGAATGGAGCACTAAAAACGGTTATGGTGGAAGAGACGGGGTTTAATAGACTCCGACAATCCTTACCACAATATCGATATATTTCTCTTTTAATTCGTAAGTGTTCACACCATCAGCATTCCGGGTTGCCCGGAGGATGCCGATGCGGGAGGCAATAATGCCAACCATCGATGCAATCGCATGGAACGTGACTGAAAACTTCTTCTGCAATTCTGCCACGAGTTCGGTGATCGTCACCGACTTGATGGAAATGAAAAGTCTGAGCACTTCGCGCCGGATACCTGTTCTGTCCCGGGAAAGGTAAGATTTCAGACGTCCTTCTACCATTCGTTTGATCTCGGAAGGAGATCTCATACCTTTAGTGTCGCGAGTCTCTCAATATAAACATTTTGATTTTTTACGTTTGGATATCGCTGGATAATTAACGACAAATTTTCCGGCACCTGTAATCTTCTGCAAGGGGTATCATGCACGCCCTTATGCCCGGGAACGGTACAGTTCTGGTGTTTTTGCGTTTACGGGAAAAGGCATCTGGTAATTATTTAATCGTTTGTCAACAGATGAATATGACATGGGATTATTCAACTACAATATCGAAAAATATTCACCAAAACAGTTGGTGGTAATCCCGTTAATCCTCCTCATTATAGCGCTTGTATCCCTCTCGGTTACAATGGCGACAACTGGCATGCCGGTGACACCGGGCATCGATTTTTCCGGTGGAACCGCGGTGACGGTGATAACACCCGATTCAAAAGAGCAGATACAAACCGTATTTGCCGGGTACCCGCTGATTGATATCGGCGAAGGAGTGAACAACGGGAAATTTATAAAGTTCGGGACGATGGATGATGCGAAATTCAATTCACTTATAACGTTAATCGAGCAGAAATATCCCAATGCAAAGGTCGACCAGATTGGTGAATCCTTCGGGAAAACCCTCCAGTATCAGGCAGCAATAGCAGTCATCCTCGCGTTTATTGGCATGGCAATTGTTATTTTTATCGCGTTCCGCACGTTCGTCCCGTCATGCGCTGTAGTGCTCTCTGCATTTGCGGACATGGCAATGACTGCCGCGTTGATGAATGTCGTTGGAATTCCCCTCACTCTCGGGACCACTGCGGCGCTTCTCATGCTTATCGGGTATTCTGTAGATAGTGATATCCTGCTCACCACCCGCGTTCTCAAACGACAGGGAAAACTCAATGACAAGCTAATCGGTGCATTTCGCACCGGTATCATCATGACCTCCACAACAATCGCTGCGGTTGTTGTGTTGTTCCTCGTTTCATGGTTCGGTCAGGTACAGGTTATCTACGAAATCTCCGCGGTGCTCCTGATCGGGCTCTTCTTTGATATACTGAACACCTGGCTCACAAATGTCGGCATCCTGAAATGGTATGTTCAGAAGGGAGGCGGAAAATGAAGGAAGCGAGATTAAAAGATCTCATGAAGGACTGGCGGGTGATCACGCTTATCATCCTTGTCGTTCTCTCTGTAGTCATCATCTATCCGCACTTTGATGAAAAAGGCAACCTCGCGACCAACCTCCAGTATGGTCTCGATCTCCAGCAGGGTGCGTGGCTCCAGCTTGAATTCAAGGCTGAAGTGATCGGGTTTACAACTGACCTCTCGCAGGAGCAGTTCATCGCGAACCTTTCAAAGAACCTTGATGCCGATGTGCTGCTCGTAGATGAGAACCATCTTGAGATCCGAAAAGCCTACACGCAGGAAGCACTTGAACCTCTTATTACTGCTTCAGGCGGGAAGATGATTTCATACCAGCCCGGGGTGTCGAAAAGCACTGCAGACCTCGTGAAACGCATCCTAGAAACCAAGATCAATACGATGGGAACAAAGGATGCGAAAGTCAACACTCTGACCGGTCTGAACAATGTTGCTCGCTACGTAAGGGTGGAACTTGCCGGTGTGGACATAAGACAGGCACAGGAAATTGTCGGGAAACAGGGCAAGTTCGAAATCCGGATACAGTCGGTAGGAAACGCAACTGAGCATGTCCTGTACGGCGACTCAATTACAAGTGTCCAGGTGCCGACCCAGGAACCGGCAGGAAGCAACAAGTGGGGTGTAGGTTTCACGCTCAGTGAAGCCGGTGCAAATGCGTTCCGGCAAGCTGCCATCAAGTATGGCGCCACAGTTGATCCCAACAACCACCAGCTTGCAATGTTACTCGATAACAAGACGGTCTATTCCGCACCGCTCTCAACCGATCTCGCAAGCCAGTTGCAGGGACAGACTACCCGGCAGCTCTTTGCATCAACAGGAACCGGGAACCCGGGTATGCAGCAGGCAACGAACCTTGAGATTCATCTCAGGGCTGGTGCACTGCCTGTTGATGTCGGTGTCGCAGGTTCGGGATCAACATCGGCTGCTCTTGGTGAACACTTCAAGATGATGGCACTTCTTGCCGGTTTCCTCGCGCTGATCACGGTTGCATTTGTGATCTATTACCGGTATCGCGAACCCAGCATTGTGCTTCCCATGGTATTGATCAATGCATCTGAGATCGTGATTCTGCTCGGGTTCATCTGCCTCATCAAGTTCCAGATGGATCTTCCGACCATTGCGGGTTTAATCGCGGTTGTTGGTACTGGTATTGACCAACTCGTCGTGATTACGGACGAGATCCTCCACGAAGGCAAGGTTCCGTCGCCAAACCTCTACTTGAAACGGCTGTCGCGTGCGCTGGGAATCATTATGGTCGCAGCTGCGACTGTGATTATCGCGATGCTGCCCCTTGCGCTCATGGACCTATCGACGCTGAAAGGATTTGCCATTATTACCATCATGGGTGTCCTTGTCGGAGTGATAATCACCCGTCCCGCGTACGGGAAGATCATCATGGAAATCCTCTCCGAATAACAATACCATACATTTATCTTTTTTTTTATCAACAACTGTTCCGGGTATGGAAAATGAGCAGACCGGTTTTGTATGATTTTTTTGCCACATGGTGCGGTCCCTGTCGGATGCAGACACCAATACTTGAAGAATTAGCGAAAAAGATGGGCACTGCTATCGAGATTAAAAAAATCGATGTTGATGTGCACATGGATCTTGCAGAAAAATATGGCATCCGCGTTGTACCGACACTGATCATCGAAAAAGACGGAAAAGTTGTCCGTTCGATGGAAGGTGTCACCGATGCGGCCACGCTCGAAAAACTGCTTGTGCCGCTGGTGGGATAAGTGAAGATCGGCATTGTCGGTGGCACGGGTGATATTGGTGAGGGGATGGCGCTGCGCCTCTCAACCATCTTTGAGGTAATCATAGGGTCCCGTGACGTGGATAAAGCGTTAAGTTCAACCCAGTGCTGCCAGAACTTCCTGCAGGATCGGGGTTTGCCCTGCTGCTGCAGCGGGGTATCCAACCAGGAAGCGGTTGACAATGCGGATGTGGTAATCCTTGCGATCCCGTTCAAGCATGTCGTGCCGACACTCGCGACACTTCACGGGTTTGAAGGTAAGACGGTGATAAGCCCGGTGAACCCGATGGAGAAACGGGATTTTTTTACTTTTGTTCCTCCACAGGAGGGTTCAGCAGCGTTGATGATACAACGCATCCTGCCACCAACTACGAAGGTTTGTACTGCCTTTAACACGATCGCGGCGAACCGGTGGAAGGCACTTGACGAGGAACTCGAACTTTCGGTGCCGGTATGTGGGGACGATGACGGTGCGAAACAGGATGTGATGGCGATTGTGAACAAAATTTCAAAATTACGGGCGTTCAACGCTGGTCCACTTGCGGTCTCATCGATGGTGGAATCGCTTACCCCGCTTGTTCTCAATATCGCCCGGTACAACAAGATGAAGGATGTCGGGATCCAGTTCCGTTAAAGCACGAAAGATTGTCGCGATTCTCTCTGGCTTGTTCGGGGAGATCCCCTGGTGGCTGGGGAATGCTGATGAAGTAATGATCGGCGCGATCCTGACCCAGCAGACGCGGTGGGAGAATGTCGAGCAGGCGCTTCTCCGGCTGAAAAACGATAACCTCGCCACTATGACTGCCATTCATGCAGCGGACCCCGTGAAGATGGAAGAGTCTGTGCGATGCACCGGGTTTTATCATATCAAAACCCAGAGGTTGAAATCGCTTGCCGCGCATGTGATGGATACATATGGGGCTGTGGAAAGGATGGTATCAGTGCCAACCGCAAAACTCCGTGCTGGTCTTCTTTCGGTTCACGGGATTGGTGAAGAGACAGCGGATAGTATCCTCTGCTACGGGTTTTCCCGCACAAGTTTTGTCGTTGACGCGTACACGGAACGCATCGTACGCTGCGCCGGGATACCCGGGAAGAAATCCGGGTTAAAGGAAATGTTTGAAGCAGTCCTTCCCGATGACCCCTTTGCATACCGGCAGACACATGCACATATCGTTGAATACGCAAAACGGTTCTGTGCAAAGAAGAGGTGTGATGAATGTCAGATAGCGATTTTGAATTGATTGGAAGACGGTTATTTTCAGAACACCTGGTCGGCGGAAATTTTGGGAACATGAGCCGCCGGGAAGGTGACCGGGGATTTTTGATCAAACGGACCGGGGCATACCTTGACGCACCCGGTGAGTATATCTTTGTGCCATTTGAAGGGGATGTCCCAAAAGATGCATCCAGTGAATACCGCGTCCATCATACAGTATACAAAAGAACTTCGCACCTCGCTATCGTTCATGCCCACCCGCCATTTGCCGTTGCGGCATCGCTTGTCATGGATTCGGTAAAGCCTCTTGACAGCGAGGGAAAGATGTTTTGCCCTGTAATCCCGGTAATAACCGGAGATCCGGGCTCACAGGCACTTGCAGACAATGTCGCAGCTGCTCTCGTGCATTCAAAACTCGTCATCGCCCGGGGGCATGGTACGTTTGCTGCCGGGAAAACCCTTGACGCGGCATTCCAGCTGACGTCTCTTGCAGAGCATGCGTGCAAGGTTCTCGCGTTAAAAAAGATCTTCTCCTAAATTGAACAAGAGAAGCGATCTTCCCAAATGTGGTTTCTGGCGGGAAGAAATTATTTTGGTTGTTTGGGCTGGAGGAGCTGGATCTCCCGTATGATCTCCCGGTGGAAGACGAGGAGCATATCTGAGATCATCCCAAACATGAAGATCTCGATACCGACAACGATGAGGAGCACTGTGAGGATTGTGAGAGGGATGTGCTCAATATTACGCAACCATTCAAGCAGCACGTAGATACCAGTAAGGACACCAAGAAGTGAGGTAAAGAGACCCATCATCCCGAAATAAAACATCGGGTTGTTTACCCTCGCAAGCCGGTAGATGGTGGTGACGATCTTCACTCCATCATGCAGCGGGGAGAGTTTGGTTGCCGTACCCGGGCGCCGTGAGTATTTTACCGGCACCACCATGATCCGCTGCCCGTTCCTCACTGCCTCGACAGAAATCTCAGTCTCGATCTCAAAGCCCTTTTCCCTCAGGTTCATCTGCTGGATTGCGAGCCGGGTGAATGCCCGGTATCCAGATAAGATATCGTGAAGATCCCTGCTATGGGCAATCTTAAAGAGGAGATTTAACATGTGGTTGCCGAATAGGTTGAGACGGGAGAACGCTCCCTCTTCCGCATTAATGAGCCGGTCGCCAATCACCTGGTCAAAACCTAAGAAAAGCGGCGTTAACATTTTTTCAGCATCTTTTGCTGTATAGGTGCCATCCCCGTCAAGCATGAGGATATACGGTTGCTCAATAACCTCAAACGCTTCGATGATCGCGTTTCCTTTCCCCTTGCCTGACTGGGTCCTGACCGTGGCACCGGCTTCACGGGCGGTTTTTACCGTATTGTCTGTACTCTTTCCGTCAATAACAAGAATGTTGTTGTAGCCCAACGCCTTGAACTCGCGGATAATTGTGCCGATAGTCAGGCTCTCATTGAGTGTTGGAATGAGGATGCAAACCTCATCTTTGTTGAATTTCATTGGTATAGTATTTTTAATCTGGTGTCATAAGTGCTTCTATGCACCTCCCGAAAAAGGGGCTGCGGGCGCTTGGCATTGCTGAGAGTTATTCCGGAAGGTTGTATTCCACCCTTTCGGGAGTGGTAATGCGAAAGGATCTGCAGGTTGACGGGTTTGCCTTTGCGACGGCGACTGTTGGCGGGATGGATGCCACCGGGGCAGTCCTGAAAATCTTTGCAGATCTTGACCGCAGGGATATCAACGTGATTATGCTCTCCGGCTGCGTGATTGCGTGGTTCAACGTAATAGACCCACTTATGATCACAAATCAAACAAATATTCCCGTTATCTGCGTGACATATGAGGATTCGGAAGGACTCGGACCCGATATTGCGGCACACTTTCCCGGAGATGCAGAGCGTCTCGCTGCATACCGGCAGCTGGGGGAACGCTTTCCTGTCACTCTGTACAATGGGCAGGAGATATTTATCCGGGGTTGGGGAATTTCTCCAGCGGACGCAGCCCGTTTCTGCAGCGACTTCACTCTTTCGGGCAGGATCCCGGAACCTCTCCGTGTCGCACGGCTCTGTGCACGGGCAGCGCATACAGCTCATTCGGTGGAATAACACCCTTAAAAAAACATAACCGGACACGTGCCGGTACAGGAACCTTCATAATTTTCAGAAGAAAAATGAAATGAAACAGTTTTTGGGGTTTCCCAATGTCACAGGTAAAAAAACTATCCCGGTGGGTATGTCTTGAATGCCATTACATCTATGATCCAGAAAAAGGGGATAAAAAAGGTGGTATCCCGCCCGGGGTTGCATTCGAGGATCTCCCGGATACCTGGCGTTGTCCCGAATGCAATATCCTGAAAGCAAAAAAAGGAGTGTTCAAACGGCTCGATGACTAAAACTGATTATTCCCCTGTTCTCCTTTTCTCTAAAACAGATTTTTTTCGAAATTACGCAGTAAATGAGTGGCGTGAGATGATAGTTCCTGTTGTGGCGTCATAAATCTCTGCTCTCACGAGATCGCCCGGGTGAAATGTCTTGTCATTGAAATCAAGCGCAATGCGTTCGTTCGGTAACCATGTCGCACCTTTACACCCCTCGCCGCTTATGGTCTGAACACCAAAATGGTGTGTGGGAATGAAATCCTCTCCATGCAGTGTCAGTATCTTACAGGAAACCGGTTGCTCATTTTTAAAAAATTTTGCCATCAGGTCATCGTTTTGGAAGGGGGTAATTCCCGTATGAAGGAGTATAACCCGGCTGTCGTAATTGAGTGAACCGGATTTTTCATCATTATGGGAGATACTGGTTATTTTAAAAATCGCCGGTACTTCGCCATTGTCCCATGCAAGTGAAGGTAGCACGAGAAGCATCGCGAGCACAATTGCTGCAAACACGAACAGGACTGCTAACATCAGGACGATAGCGATCAACTGGGAATTTGCATCCAATACAGATGGATGGGAAGACACCAGTCAGGAGGTTAGGGGTGAATTCGTGATAAGTATTTGGAAATCGACTGGTGGATAATAATGATGAAAAGTCCTTACCCGCATGTAACCAGATAATGGTCTGGAGCCGGTTACATACTCAAGACAACTCAGATTGTACCATTTCCCCTAAAATATATGCCTGTTAAACAATTATTAGATCAAGATCTGCGTAGTTATACACGGGAGGCATACATACGATGATATCTTCACCCGAGTGCACTGATATCGCTGATCCCATACAGAGTGGGCGAGAGATTTACCGAAAAGGGGTCGCGCTCAGTAGGGACGGACGACACGAAGAGGCACTCCTTGCGTTTTCCGATGCACTTGCCGCGGATCCCACGCATGCCCTTGCATGGGTTGGGCGGGGATTTGCCCTTGGGGAAACTCGGACACTTTGAAGAAGAGATTGCGTGTTGTGACAAGGCAATTGAACTCGACCCTTATTGTGTCGATGCATGGAACTACAAGGGATTTGCCCTTGGGAAACTGGGGCATTTTGAAGAGAAAGTGAACTGCTGCCGACGGGCACTCGACATCAATCCCGAGAGTGCCGTTGCATGGAATAACATAGGTGTTGCTTTTGGCATGCTGGGAAAGTATGAAGAGGAGATCCGCTGCTGCGAACGGGTGATTGCCCTGCGCCCGCGGTTCCTGTCAGCATGGGTGAACAAAGGGTACGCCCTTGGCAAACTGAAGCGGTATGAAGAAGAGTGTGCGTGTTACGATCGCGCGCTGAAGATTTACCCATATTATCTCTCTGCGCTTGTAAACCGCTCGGCTGTACTTATACTCCTGAAACAGTACCGGGAGGCAATTGAATCGCTTGATCAGGCGCTCGCACTCGATCCAGGGAATGCAAAAGCCCTGTACCGTAAGGGGCTGGCTCTTGCCATGCTCCACAGGCACGAAGAGGCGATTTCGGTTCTTGAAAAGGCGCTTACAATCAATCCCACGATCGCTGACGCATGGGTGGTACTCTCCAATTCGAACTTTTTACTGGGAAACCTCGAAGAGTCTGTATGGGCGTTTGACCAGACATATTATATTGATATCCACGATGTCCGGGTCGGGCTTGTGCAGGGGTTATCCCTATTAAAAGCAGGAAAACGCGATGAAGGTCTCCGCTGCGTTTCCATCGTGCTGGGCATCCTCCTCAAGTAGCCCTGAAATGACCTGATGATGGCGTCATGTCCTCGTTATTTATGGCTCACGCACGAACCGGGAATTATGGATGTTGAGGAGTTTGTCCGCCGGGGGCTTGTATCCGGCGAACGTGAAGAGGTAATTTTTAAAAAACTTACGGATCATATAGTCTCCATAAAAAATGCCAGCCCGGTGTATGCATCCGCATTTGCCCGCGCGGTTATTGAAGAAGTGAAAAACACCCGTGGTCTCTCTGGTGACTTTTTTTCGTTTGAACCGGCGGGGGTGAAAATGGGGGAATTCGGCGTCGGTTCCCGTGGAAAGGGGGATTTCTTTGCCCACCGCGAGATCGCCCGCATCATTGGGAAAACATCTGCATCGGTAGGTGTGGACGAGATGGACGATGCCGGGGCGGTCAAAGCTGGTGGTGAATATATTGTGTGTACCGTTGACGGAATGCACTCCCGGCTCTCCGATTACCCGTTCCTTGCCGGTTTCCATGTGACACGGGCAACTCTTCGTGACTTGTACGTAATGGGTGCACTGCCGGTCATGCTATTTTCCGATATCCATGTCGCCGATGACGGGGATGTGGCAAAGATCTTTGATTACACTGCCGGGGTAACGACCATTGGTGAAGCGATGAACGTGCCGCTTGTCACAGGTTCAACCTTGCGGATTGGCGGCGATATGGTGCTTGGGAGCCGGTTGACCGGCTGTGTCGGTGCCGTGGGTGTCGCTTCGCACCTGACTGCACGGAAATCAATGGCACCCGGTGATGTCGTCCTTATGACACAGGGTGCCGGTGGCGGTACCATTGCAACCGCAGCGATTTATTCCGGGTTCCCTGAGGTTGTTGAACATACAATCAACCTCAACTTCCTCCTCACTTGCGAAGCGTTGATTAAAAGTCCGGTATTTACGGAGATTCATGCGATGACCGATGTGACAAATGGCGGTCTCCGGGGAGATGCATTTGAGATGGCTGAAACGGCACAATGCCGGATGGTTATCAATGAAGAGTCAGTCGGTTCACTTGTCGAACCACATGTCCTCGATATGCTCGAAACGCTCCGTATCGATTATCTAGGCGTCTCGCTTGATTCGCTCCTGATAGTTGCCCCGAAAGCCGTGTCAGAAGAGATCTGCCGCACTGTCAGCGTGACGGGTGTGGAGTGCCATGAAATTGGGTATGTCGAGACGGGAAAACCGGAGTCCGTCCTCATGATCGATGGCAAAGAACACGATTTCTCGCCACGGTTCCGCGAATCTGCGTATACTCCGGTAAAAAAAGTAGTCGATACGGATGTCCGTGACTTCGAGGAGATGAAGAAAGGCGTTCTTCACGCATCGGAATCAGCGATCAAGAAGAAACAGCGCGTGTTGAAGCGTCTTGTGCCGCAGAAAAGATAATCGCTCTTCTATTTTTCCGGTTTTCTTGCAGTCACGCAGATGTTATAGGCAAGCTGAGGGATCCGTTTTTCAACAAAAGGTTCCACCCTGCGCGCGAACTGGAACAGCGGGTCGATCATGTCGATGTGGGCAAACGAGCACCAGCTTACGTGTATATCAGAAAATCCCGCGCCATAAAAGATTCCGGACATCTCGTTTTCATCATAATACCGTTCACCGAAGTCTTTCATGACCACATGTTTGACTTTTATTTTCTCACTTAACAGGTACAGCGCCGGGATCCCCCAAGTGACGAGTTTTTTCCCGAGCGTGCAGATGGCAATCGCACCGCCCGGTTTCAACACCCGGTACGCTTCGGAAAGCATCGCCCCGGGATCTCTCAGGTAACTGAAGACAAGCAGGCTAGAGACAGCATCAAATGTATTGTCAGAAAACGGGATGGTCTCACCAGATCCGATGGTAAAATCAGATGCAGCACACCGGCACCGCGCCCGCTCGATCATTCTCCGGCTCAGGTCGATTCCCACTGCACTGCCCCCTTCAATCGTATATTTCTCAACAAAGAGCCCGGTCCCGCACCCTATATCGAGGAGCCGCGCGCCTTTCGGGAGCGCCTGCATCAGGTGCCAGCTGATGTGCGTATGGTAGCATCTTCCCCGGGGAAGATCGTAATGGTTGTCATAGACATCAGCAATTGCATCATAGTGCTGCTGGATCTTCTCCTGCTTTACCGTGCTCATGAAAATACATCCCGAATACCGGTTGCAAAGGCGTTGATCTGGACATACTCGCTGTTGCAGTGCCCGACCCGGGAGTCTGCATCAGCAATGGCGATTGCGAGCCGGGGGTCGTTGTAATCGCGGCGGGTGATCGTCCTTACCTCAAAGAGAACCTCCCTGCCCGAGAGCCCGTAATCGATCATCAGCGACTCGAACTGGCGGATAGCGGTGCGGGTATCACCTTTCCGGATCGCGTCTATGGCTGATGCGGTAATGGTTCCGGTTTCAGAGAGGGAGATTCCCTGGACATTTTTGCACTGCCCTGATTCAAGTGCAACCTGTAAGAGGAGGAGCGCCTTTCTCAGGTCACCTTGGGCTGCCTGTGCAATGAGTTCGAGATCATCATCGGAACAGGGAAACGCACCCCCATTCTCCTGTGCCCTGATCGCCGCCATATGCCGGATCATCACTTCGATGTTGACCGGTGCAAAAAAGAGCGGGAGGCACCGGGATATAATCGCCGGAATGATGGCACTCTGGTTTGTGGTCGAGAAGATAAAGCGGCATGTACCGCTGTACCGTTCCATAATCCTGCGCAGTCCCTGCTGGGCGTCGCGGGTGAGTGCATGGGCATCCTCAAAGACCATCAGTTTAAACGGAGCGTCAAGCGGGCGCATCGATGCGTACGACTTGAGGATGTACTTGAAATTGACGGTCAGGCTCTGGCTTTTCTGGTATAGATGGGCATACCGCTCGTCCTCTTCAAGCATTTTTTTTCCCTGCGAGAAAAGATCCGCGGTCTGGAAGACGGACGTGTTCATCTCCCAGTTCTCCCCATAGAGTTTTTTTGCAAAGCATTCAATGGTGACACTCTTTCCTGTCCCGTGTGGACCAGAGAGCATAAGGTGTGGAACGTTACCAGATGCGGCAAATGAAGTGAGGCGTCCGATTACCGGATCCTGCCCACAGATCTCCTCAAGCCGGGAAGGGCGGTACCGTTCAGTCCATAGCATGGCATAGCCTCGTAGTCATCTCACGTATTGCCTCTCGCAAAAGATAATTGTTGTCCAGTGAGGTTACGAGATGTTCTTGCT
>Ga0163200_1000403_pt1 | contig 19073 bp, 22 predicted proteins | sample PL_2010_200m_FD_113535 | JGI IMG/M metagenome (GOLD analysis project Ga0163200, IMG submission 113535) | Freshwater microbial communities from Powell Lake, British Columbia, Canada to study Microbial Dark Matter (Phase II) - PL_2010_200m | ecosystem: Environmental > Aquatic > Freshwater > Lake ... | reverse complement strand
TCCTCGAAGGCGGGCGTGCCTACCTGTCCGACGATGATCCGGAAAATTTCTACTACAAATCCACGCCGCCCTTTAAGCAGATCCATTTCAAGCAAGGCACGCGGGCCCCGATCTACCGGGGACACGAGGTTGTCGCCGAGAAGGAGTACCTGACGGATGCTTTCACACGCGAAGCCATCCGCTTCATTGACGCGAACAAGGCGCAACCGTTTTTTCTCTACCTCGCCTTCAACGCCGTCCATACGCCGATCACGCCTTGCGCGCGAACGTACCCAGAAGCCAATGCAGGGTGGATTGGGGGCAAGTTTCTAATTGGAATGACCAAAGAGAAACATAGAGCAAGATAAGGTTCAGCACCCTTTACGTGTAGCACGATGCAGTCACGAAGTGACAATGCCATTTTGAAATGAATCAAGGTGTGGTATGCACGTCGGTGACGTTATGAAACATCTCCTTGCCATCTTCGTCACCGTGTCTGTCGTCGCATGCTCCGGGGACGCGGCGGCAGATGTTTCTCCTCTGGTGCTGGGTTCGAAGCGCGAGTTGCTGGTGGACGATTATCTCATCGCCAGCATGGAGCAGGTAACGCTGAAGCTGCACAAGCCCAAAGCGCAGGAGGTGGCCTTGGTCTGCGATGCGCCGTGGGAAGGGAATACCTCGGGGTACTTCACGTTGTTTCAAGATGGCGACCTGTTCCGTGCTTACTATCGTGGCTCGCATTATGATGAGGCAACGCAGAAGGGAGGGCACGAGATGGTGACATGTTACGCGGAGAGTCGCGATGGGATCATCTGGGTGAAGCCGAAGCTCGGCCTCTTCGAGTTCAATGGTTCGAAGGACAACAACATCATCCTGACTGGCGAAGGTACGACAAACTTTGCCCCTTTCAAGGACACGAATCCGAACTGCCCGCCGGAATCGCGTTACAAGGCCCTGGCGAGTACCGGAGACAACACGACACGGAAGAAACGACCCAGCCTACAAGCCTACCATTCCGCCGACGGCCTGCGATGGTCGCACATCCGGGGCGAGCCGGTCATCACCGCCGGCTCGTTCGATTCCCAGAACACCGCCTTCTACGATGTCATGCGCGGCGAGTACCGCGCCTATTGGCGTTACTTCACCGGAGGTCATACCGACGAACGTGGCTGGAAACCATCAGGGGTGCGTGCGATCCGCACTGCAACGTCGAAGGATTTCATGCATTGGGAGAATCAGGCCGACTTGCAGTATGGCGATGCTCGTACGGAGCAGCTTTATACGAATGCGGTTCGTCCTTACGAACGCGCGCTGCATCTGCTCATCGGCTTTCCCACGCGCTATCAGCCCAAGCACGAGCAGGTGGAGCCGATCCTCATGACCAGCCGCGATGGTGTTCACTTCAAGCGCTGGCCTGATGTGCTGATCCCCATCTCCGCACCCAAAAATCGCGACGGCAATCGCAGTAACTACATGACGCTCGGTGTCCTACAGCTCCCCGGCAAAGAGAGCGAGTTGTCCGTCTATGCCACCGAAGCTTATTACAAAGGCCCCGGCAGCCGCGTCCGTCGGTTCACCTTCCGCCTCGATGGTTTTGTCTCGGCCAGTGCCACGGCTGCCGGCACTTTGACCAGCAAGATTTTGACCTTCGCCGGCACGAAACTGTCGTTGAACATTGTCAGCAAAGGTCGCACCCGGGTGGAACTGCAAGACGCCGCTGGCAAGCCTCTCCCCGGCTTCACGTTGGAGGATTGTGCCCCCATCACGGGCGATTTCACCGACCACACCGTGAAATGGAAAGGCGGCAGCCTCGCCGCTTACGACGGAAAGCCGTTGCAACTCAGGGTGCTGATGGAGAAGGCAGATTTGTTTTCGTTTCAGTTCGTTCCGTGAAATCAGAGATCATTCCCTATGAAACCAAACCCATACTCTGCTGTCGCCGTGATGTTCGCGATGCTGCCGCTGAGTGCTCTTTTCTGTCTGGCAGAATCATCCAATGATCAGGAGGCCAGACTGGCGCAACTGCCGAGACCATGGGAGAAGCCGATTCACCGCATCACCTTCGAGGAATATGAGGTAACGCTAAAATACTGGGCGCAGCAGCAGCCGGGCATTTTCAGCTTTCAGAAGCGAGGCGAATCGCACGACGGGCAGCCGGTGTATCTGGTGAAGATCACCGACAAGAGCGTGCCGGACGAGGATAAACAGGTGGCGCTCGTCTCGGCCTTGCATGCCGGACCGGAACGCTCGGGTGCCACTACCGCGCTGCATCTGATCGAGTGGCTCATGGGTGACTCGGATTTAGCCAAGGAGACGCGGCGCAAACAGATCGTGCTCGTGGTGCCAATCGCCAATCCGCATGCTTTTTTCTCCACCGACCGATTCGGCAACAAAGAGCGCATCGATCTGTATGATCCGCAGTTGGCCTACTGGGACTTGAAGGCGCTGAAACTGGCAGTGCCAAAAAGAACACCGGAACTGGCCGCCTTCCTTTCTATCGTGGATGAATATCAGCCGGAGGTGCATCTCGATCTCCACGGCACCGGTTTGCAGGCCTTCCCGGAAGACAAACTCGGCGACCGCACGATGCGTGAGGGTCAGACGATGTTCGAGATTTCCGCCTGCTCGTATTCGAACTGCGGCGTGCGTCCGTGGGACCCGCGCGTGACGGAAGCGATGGTCCGTGCGGGCCAGGCGGCTGGTTATGGCTCGGATCGCGCCGAGGCGGATGCGCAGCGCTGCTTCTGGAATGCGGATCATGACTACTTCCGCAATCGTTTGTGGATTGCGCCGAGGCCGGATCGCTTTCGTTCGCTGTTTTACGGCTACATGAAGTATCACACGATGATTTCCACCACCGAGATCGGCTGGGAGGAAAGCGGTGTGGCTCGCGTCTCCGGCATCCTCGCGCTGGGCAATAAAGCGTGGCTGGATGAGAAGTTTTTGGGCTATCCCGTGACGCGGATGCGAGCACGCGCCGGACGCTTCGTCACCGCCTATGGTCAAACCGCCGCGCAACGCCGCACAAGCCGTGTGGAGTTGTGGCCGAGGCAGGTCAACTTTTCCGACGGCATGCTCTATCCCGAATACGAAGGTCGTGCCACCTACGTCTGCGGCGTGACGCCAAAGGGCCTAGCCTCGATCGATGAGGACCCGGCGAAGTTCATCGTGAACCTGCGGCAGATGCCCGGTGTGAATACGGCTGCCATCGAGAAGTTTTTCGCCATCGGTCCCGAATACCGAGTCACCGCGAACCACCGCGTTGCCAGCAAAGGCGACCCTATCCAGCATGGCATCGGATTTCGCCTGCGCGTGCCCTATCGCTCACCCGAATTTCTCGATGTGGCGGTCAACGGCCACTCGCTGAAGGAAAGTGAAACAGACGGCTACCAAGCGTGGTATGCGGACGGTTACACCCAGGTGCAGATCCAGATTCCCCCGGGGAAATCCAGAATAGCGGATCTCTTTGTGGTGACCTGTGCCTACAAATCCAATGAACAACGCAATTATGGCTGGACACCGCCGTCGGCTGTGTTGCGTCAACTGCAAGGCAAATAGCATGAATCGGACGATGTTCCTCTCCGCCGCTGGCTGCATCATTTCTGCTTTTCTCCAAGTGATTTGCGGTTCCGTCGCCGTTGCGGCGGAGTTCGATGAGACGGCGGGCGTGACGTTGTTTGCGTTTGATCAGGTGGCGATTCCGTTTTCGCAGAACCTCCGACTCGAGATGCGGTCGCCCGTGCGGCACCCGTCTAATCCTGTGGTGCCGCGCGGCAAGCCGGGCACGCCGGACGCCTTTGGGGTGGGGTTCTATGGTTCGGTCATTCGGGAGGGCGGCAAGTTCCGAATGTGGTATGTCGCTTTTGACGATGACACGGCGAACAAGGTGGCTTCCGCTCGGTGGCGCGCGGCGTATGCCGAAAGCCATGACGGCTTGCACTGGATCAAACCGAATCTCGGTCTCGTTACGTATCGCGGAAATAGAAACAACAACCTCATCCTGACCGATCCCGCACCGCTGGGTTTCGTCAATCTGAAGGTGCTCGCCGATCCGGACGATCCCAATCCGGAGCGCCGGTACAAGATTTCCACCCACGTTTATTTCCGCCACAACACGCGTCTCGGTTCGCTGGCGCCGTTTGCGAGCGCGGATGGGTTGCGATGGAAACTGCTCACTGCGGCCACGCCAACGAAGGCGGAGTTGCGCAAGGAAGACCTCGTGCTGCCCGCCGTTCACTTCGAGCCGTGCGGCGGTCTGTATAAATGGGACGGCATGTATTACGTCTGCGGTCAGAACGGCCTGAACGCTCTGCGTCCGTACCACGGTCGTGTGGTGCGGATGTATCGCTCGCCCGACTTTGTCAACTGGTCGCACACCTGCAGCATCGGCTTTGTTCGCACAGCGCAGCACACGCTTCTCGGCCCGGGCCGGAGTCTCGAGGGCGAACAGGCGCACGAAGGCATCAGCGTCTGGAATCGCGGCAACGTGTTGCTCGGCCTGTATGGCCGTTGGCACGGAGCAAAAGAGTGGAAGGACATCACGATTGACCTCGGATTCGTCGTCAGCAACGATGGTGTGAACTTCCGGGAACCTGCGTACGAATGGACCTTTTTCAAGCGTGGCGAAGACGGTGCCTGGGATCAGGGTGGCCTCTTGCAAGGTCAGGGATTCGAGAACATCGGCGACGAGACCTTCATATACTATGGCGCGTGGGATACGCGGCAGCATGGAAGAACGCCCGAACGCGGCGGTGTCGGTATCGCCACGCTTCCGCGCGATCGCTTCGGCGACTTGGTGGTGGAAGAGGTGGGGCAGGGCACTGGCGATTATCAACTGCCAGTCATCCAGAGCGAGTTCATCACCGCGGCAGTGCCAACAAAGGCTGGAGTCGGCCACCGGTTCTATCTCAACACCGATGGACTGGGTGCACAAGCGAGTTTGAAAATCGAGTTACTGGATGATCGTGAGCGTCCCTTGGCAAACTTTTCCGGCAAACATGCAGCAGTCGTTCGCCAGAATGGTTTTCACACGCCGATTGCGTGGAACGGAAAACAGGCAGTCACTGGTTTGCCGGAACATATCCGGATCAAAGTGCCGTTTGAAGGAAAGCAGAAAAACAAAATCCGTTTCAGCGCCCTTTACGTGCAGCACGACGCCCCCGCTCATCCTCACTGAAAGCACTTGCTATGGCTTCGAACCAGCCCCTACACCACCCCGCATTCGACCGGAAAGGTCCTTTTCCGGCACGATCTCGAGGCTCCGGCTTAGAGACACCGGCTTGAACATTGGGGAAAGGCTCTATTCCTGATACGTGGGGGCGGTTTAGCGTTGCGCCCCGGGTTGGAGGGGGTTCAACAGCCCTTCCCACAGTTTGATGTGGTCGATTTGACAGCTGCCAAAATCGACTCCCTTGAAATCAATCTGATGCTGTCCAGCCATGTCGATCTGAGGGCTTACGAAGAGATGCTTCTTCCCGCCGATCTTCAAAAGGATCGTTCCCTTCTTCAGCTCCAGGGTGACATCCACCCATTTATTGAGAGGTAAGAACTGATCTTCCACTTTGATGGTTTCGACATCTTTCTTGATCGTAAGTGTCGTCACCTTTTCACCGAAAACCAGAGTGTGGATATGGTGGCCGAGATCAAGGAGGGGAAACTTTGGGTCGTATGCTTTTGCATTGTATCTCATTCGCATGGTGCAGACAAAATTCTCAGGCACCTGTTTGAGCCAGATCACAGGCTTGAACCCGGCATGAGCCTTATCGCCTTTCGCAATCATCTTTTCCTGAAACTCTTTGGGAGATGAACTGCCGGTCAGAACGCCGTTTTTGATCTCCCAAGTGCTGCTCTGACGGATTTCCCAAAAGTCGGGATTGATTGGTCCATCAAAGGTGTCCTCATAGACAAGCCTGGTGCTTTTGAACAATTCGGATTTGTATTCAGGACTGCCAGCCTGAAGCATGGGATTCAAAGAAAGGGCCACCAAAACGATGGATAGACCAGCCAAACGGGAATGAGTTTTCATGACTTTGTCCATTGATAGGTGGCTTTTATTAGGGCATGGGGCTCGCTTTTGCAACCCTTTCACTTTGCACGGCGCAGACGGTTTTCGCGGTCAGCGCGGCGGCGTCATGTTCGATCATAGCTAAAGAAAACGCCTCCACGTTTTCTTGTTTTCAGATCACGCTGCCACCACTTCTCGTACTCTGATGCTGGATCGCCACATTGGTTCTTTGCACACGCATCCCAGAACATCGTGTCACCGTTCTGTGAGTGCATCCCTAATTCCATTCCTGATCAGGTGGCTTGTAGGGGCAAGTTTCACATCGTCCTGTTCCCTGTAAGGAGCGACGGATAAAGCGATGTGCTGAAATACCCGCTCAACTGCGTCTCTCAATAGTTCGTTTACACATGACACACCGCACAGCCGAGGCTCGTGATAAAACGTTATCTACGTAGCTCTTGTGTTCTGGGGAAAGAACTGAAGAGGCTGCGGGAACTATACCCTAGATCAGTGACACCTTAATATCATCCTCCTCTTCTGGCATAATTCACTGACGCTGGTGTCATGCCCTTTGCGTGAAGTAGTGATCCAGTTCTTCGTGGATCATCTCGGCGGCGCTTAATTTCACCCATTTTTCGGGCATAATCTAATGACGTGCGTCGTGCTATGCCTTCGACCGGGTATCACCACCCGGATGAAGGCACTCGATACGGCGGGGTGATTCCTCGTCGTATTGAGTCTAATCCCCCGTGGCCTGGGGACCGAAAGAATCAATCAGGTTAAACCCATACCTGATTTAATTGGCAACAGAGCACGAGCCGCCTCTGTTGTAATCGGACGTGTGTGTCTAGTCGGCTCTAACCCACCAACCAAAACTACAGGAGGAGTCTTTTCATGAATTGTCTCGTTGATCCCGACCCTACGGAACGAGAACTGAGCTTGTTCCAATACATCTACACCAAGGCGGCGCAGTTGTTGAGTCGTGATGGCGGACTTCAACCAATTGCGTTTTTTCGTGTCGGCAACAAACCTCAGATGCACGGCCCGAAAACCGGAATGATCGTGCCTCTGAAGATGGATATGCCTGGCAGCGATGAAGGCAAGGACGCAGTGGCCGAAGCACTGAGAGAAATCGTAAAGAAACTCGACGCCAATCTCGTGCTGATGGTCCTCGAAAGCTGGATGGTCAAACCCAATCCGGAAGAAGCTGACTACATGCAGAGGACCGGTGAATGGAAGGTACGGCCGTCGAAGCATCCAAATCGTATCGAGATCGTGCTTTTCAGTCTGACCAAATCCAATGGCGATAGTTGGTCATGCTGGGCAGAGATTGTTCGTGATGCCCAGAACAAACCATCAATTCCGGAACAACCGCCAAAGCTCGACTATCTGCAAACTGGTGGACGCTTTGGCAACCTGTTCACTGATGATCTGGAAGGAGGTGAAGTTACGAATGGGGCCGCTTCCACAACAACCATCACAACCTCCACCAGATGAAAAGTCGTCATGGACAAATGCTATAGCGTCGTTCATGCGCCGACATCACATCAATGCGAAACCAGACGAGTGGTTCCATGTTCATCGTGAGAAGAATGGAGGCGGCGGTGATTCCAAACCGCCTTGGTGGGTCTATCTCATCGGCGGAATCATTGGTCTGGTCATCGTCGGCGCTATTGTCCAGTGGCTCATCCAGTTCATCACAGCGATTCTACCGTGGCTTGCTCTTGGCGTTGTCGGTCTTGTGATCGGCAAACTCTTTCTCGCCAGCAAACGGTAACCAACTACCCAAAGAAGAGCCTGTCCTGAACGATAGGTCTTCTCTCAAAGCCGCAAGCAAACCCACATCCCCACCTACCTCGTCTCGCCGAGGATGCTTGCGGCTTCCTATTTCACACAGCAAAGAAAGGAGGTCTGTGTATTCGCCCGTCATCAACGAGAAGTTGATTCCTGTCCTCTATCACACCGCCAGAAGCAGAAGCATCCCGATGACAATATTGGTGGATGAACTGTTGGTGGATGCTTTGAACAAGAGTGATCTGCCAATGGAAGCACAGGAAGCAATGCAGTCGTACCAAACCCAGAAACCAACCAAACCCGAAAGGAGTAGTCATGCTGAAAGTATGCACCAGTTACAGCAAGAAAGTCCCGACGGATCAGCAGTACAGTTCACAGCAGTTTCATGCCTCGGTGGAAGTGGAACTGAGTGATGCCCTGAGTCCTGACCAGTTACAGGAACGTATCCACCAAACGTTCAGTGTCGTCAGGTCCACCGTCGAAGCTGAGATCACTGGCAAGCCCACCAACGGTAATGGCGGTCATCCTGCCGAACCGAAGACCAACGGCAAAGCCAGCAATGCCCAGATCAAGTTCATCACCGACTTGGCTGGCCAGAAGAACATCAAACTCGGTGAACTCAATCAGGGAATCAAAGAAGTCTACGGTGTTGAAAGCCTGTACGAGTTGACCAAGAAAGATGCGTCGGCTCTGCTCGATCAACTCCGCCGTGGGACATTCAGGATTCCCACCAAAGCCTGAACCAAACAACCGAAGGCACTGGAGCGGTAGTCAGACCAAACAACCTGGCTACCGCTTTTGGTTCTTCGGGCAACACGAAAGGAAACATGTCCACACTCAAGGAACTCTGTGCTGATCGAGAACACTGGTCCTACAGCAGTCTCAATCAGTTCCTCAACATCTGCAGTCTCCAGTGGGCTCTACAACGGCTCTGGCGTCTCAAGCCAGAATATACCCCTGTGAATCTGAGCTTCGGTTCTGCGTTTCACCGGACCTTGGAAGCCATCTCGCTGCAACGGAAGGATGGGAAGCTCATGCCGGCCAAGGATAGCCAGGAGTTGTTTACTGATCTCTGGCAACGTCAACAAGCCGAAGACGAGAACATTCGGTTTGAGGAAGACGACGACAAGGAGAAGCTCAGCAATCAAGGTCGAGGTCTTGTGGCTTGTTACGCTTCCAGTATCGATCCTGCCGAAGAGATCCTGCATATCAACCAGCCATTTGCGGTGCCGCTGATTGATGCCAATGGAGAAGTGCTGTTGAAACCGTTGATCGGGGAGATTGATCTGGTGGTCCGCAAGCAAGCACTGAAATCCCTGGTTGACTGGAAGAGCAGCGCAACGAGGTGGAACCCGGGCAAACCACACAGAAGTATGCAGCCGACGATCTACCTCTATGCTTATGCTGTCCACCACGGTGAAGCTGATCTGCCTGACTTCCGATACGACATCCTGGTGAAGAACAAAACGCCAGTGTTTGAACAGCATAGGACCAAACGCAATGCCGACTCTTTTCACCGCATGATCGAGAAGGTGAAGCTGGCGGAGTCCATGATCGCCAGTGAACACTTCGTGCCGAATGACGAAGGGATGTTCTGTAAGTCATGTCCGTTCCAAGGTGCCTGCAAATCGTGGCACAAGGACCGGAGCAAGCTGATCAGTGTCGCTTCTGTGGCCTGATCCGAAACACGAAATCAAACTGACCGTGATGCCCTTGGTGCTCACAACATCAAGGGCATCGGTCTTTCAAACAAACAACGAAGGAGAGAAGCATCATGCCCAAAGAAAGCATTACGTTGTATTTCCGTGAGGGCAGCAGCGACAAAGTCTATCAGGCTGCTATTGAGGAGTTGAACGGCGGATTTGTCGTCAACTTTGCTTACGGCCGCCGTGGAAGCACTTTCAACACTGGCAGCAAGACCTCAAAGCCCGTGTCGTTTGAAGAAGCCAAGACCATCTACGACAAGCTGGTGAAGTCCAAGACGTCGAAGGGCTACACTCCTGGCGAAGATGGGACTCCGTATCAGCACACGAACAAGGAAGATCGAGTCACTGGTCTTCTACCGCAGTTGTGCAATCCCGTGGCCAACGGTGAATCAGGTGCATTACTGGCCGACAACGCTTGGTGGATGCAGGAGAAGTTCGACGGTAAACGGATTCTCCTACGCAAAGATGAGCGTGGGGTGGTCGGAATCAATCGGAAGGGATTGATCGTCGGACTGCCAAAGGTCATTCAACAGGCTGCCGAGACGTTCAGTCAGGCATTTATCATCGACGGTGAAAGCATTGATGATCGGCTTCATGTGTTCGACCTCTTGTCCTTGGAAGAAGACGTGTTGTTGGCCAGACCTTACAGTGAACGTCTTGTTCTGCTGAGGGAACTGCTCGACGGTGACAATCCGCATCTCCTGCTGGTGCCCACTGCCAAAACCACTGCCGAGAAATCCCAACTTCTGCTGAACCTCAAAGCCGCACGGAAAGAGGGTGTCGTGTTCAAGCAGAAGGATGCCCCGTACACCAGTGGTCGACCTGCAAGTGGTGGTACATGGATGAAGCACAAGTTTACCATCACAGGCTCATTCATTGTCTGTCGGCTCAACGCTGACAAACGGAGTGTTGGCCTGGAAGTGAAAGACGGACGACGTGGGATCGAGATCGGTAACGTCACCATCCCAGCCAACAAATCGGTCCCAACTCTCGGTGGCGTGATCGAAGTCCGTTACCTGTACGCTTACAAGGGCGGATCATTGTACCAGCCCGTGTTCCTCAATGTTCGTGATGACATCGCTCCGAAGGAATGCACGGTGAAACAGTTGAAGTACAAGGCCGAGAACAGTGAGGAGGAGACCGATGGCTGATTACATTGCCCAGACTAGGAGCAATTACTTCCGTGTCAAACATCCAGGGAACTTTCGTCGGTTCTGCAGTCGGTATGGTCTGTCCGTAATCAACAACACGGAGAAAGGGAAAGATTGTCGATTCGGCTTCATGATGGATGAACCAATTCCAACAGGCCGATGGAACAAGAGGGGTGAGCGGATCGAAACAGACTTCCTCAAAGAGTTGTCTTGTCATCTCATGCCCAAAGAAGTGGCCGTGGTAGTGGAAATCGGCAGTGAGAAGATGCGTTACCTGAATGGATATGCCTGTGCTGTGAACTGGGAAGGCAAACGTATTCAGGTCGCTCTGTCGGACATCTACCGCTGGGCAAAAGAAACCTTCGGCATTGAGCCTACAACGGCCGAGTACTAACCAAGAAACCAAAACCAAAACGATGAAGGCGGCAGGATTAACCCTGTCGCCTTTGTCATTTCCAACCAAAAGGAGAACGCAGTGAGTAAGAAAACCAATAAAGAAACGACCTGCTGGGATATTGTCGCCGCGGTGTTGAGTCATTCCAATCGTACCCTGCTGTATGGGCCATGCGGTACGGGAAAGTCATTCGCTGGTGCTCGTCTGGGATTGAATAGTGATCAACGGGTCTTCAGCCTGACGTTGACCGAAGAAACCCCGGCCGCTGAACTTCGGGGGCCACTACATACTCAAGGATGGGAAGTACGTGTGGCATGATGGTCCTGCCATTGCCGCTTGGAGAATAGGTGGCCGGCTCGTTGTGAATGAAATCCAGCGTGGTGGAGCCGACTGCCATGCATTGTTGCTGGCAATCACAGATGATCCTGAGATTGCCCAGATCGATCTGCCGAGTGGAGAGAAAGTGAAGCCCGCAGCAGGCTTTGCGGTCGTGGCCACCATGAATGGCGATCCAAAGGAAGTCCTTGATCCAGCGTTGCAGGACAGGTTTCCTGTGACCATCAACATCGACAAGGTCCATCCCGAGGCGATTGCCCAGTTGCCCCCAGACGTTCAACAGGCCGCTGAGAAGACTGCATTGATCGACAACGAAGAAAGAAGAATCAGTGTCCGAGCCTGGTACGCCTTTGTCCATCTGCGTCAGAAGTTGATGAAGTCGTACTCGGAACAGGAAGCTCAGCAACTGGCAGCTACGGCCGTGTTCAACACCCGTGCCCAAGATGCTCTCGATGCGTTGGTGATTGGCGCATCGCAAGGAGGATGATGTCATGGTCACTGACAGAAACATCTACCCCTTACCAGAAGTGGTGGACAACAAAGACCGCCGCAAGTGGAGTATCGAACCAACTCAACGGATGGGTGCAAGGGTATATCCGAAACGCTCGCTGCTGGTAGTGCCCTTGGATGCTTCGCCGCAATCACAAATGACCAGGAACCATGAGCTTGGCCATATTCGTTGGTCACCTCCGAAACCCGAAGTGGCAGCCAGCAGAAATAAACTCGACATGGACGTACTGCAGGCCACCGAAGATATGAGGATCAATACCAAGCTGGCTGACATTGGCATCGACACCTCCAGCGGGTCATTAAGCAACAATGTCGTCAAGGCGTTTGCTGACGACCTACTGAAGTCTAACAATGTCCGTCAGTTGATCTTGGTCATGGTTGCTGTTACGGGCCAGGGAGAGAATGAGGAAACGTTCAAGGACAAGCTGAGCGGCCACCCCATCGGAGACAAAGCCATCGAGATCGCAGGAATGGCCAGGAAGATCATGTGGTACAAAGGCAATCCGTCTTTTCGAGACACAGTGCGTACCGCTAAATGGCTCCAGGCTCTACTCAACGGGACAACTCCTCCGACCAGGGTTAAGCTGCCGTGGGGAATGAATGGGAAGTCTGGTGGTGCTGATGATCAACTGGAAAGTCTCATGAAGATCATCAGGAACTTTGGAACAGGCAGAGGAGCAACCAGAAAAGTTCCCTGGGGTAAAATGAAGATCGATACTCCACCACGGGTTCACAAGGTTGATGGCTACATGGGCAAAGGGAAAAGGGCCAGTGACGAAGGTGTTATTCCTACACGGCCACATCGGTTGCTCATTGACGGTCGTGTGTTCTCCAGAGTTCGTCGTCAGCATGGTGGTTCTGTGCTTGTAGATTGCTCGGGCAGTATGTCTCTGGAACCGAAAGACCTGAAAAATATCCTCGCACATTCCCCGGGCGCTACGGTTGCTTGTTACTCAGGAAATACTCATGACGGTGTACTCCGAGTGCTTGCTCAAGATGGTCGGCAAGTGAAGGATGAGTTTGTGGCTGCTCCTGCGGGCGGTGCGAACGTGATTGATAAACCTGCTCTTGATTGGCTGACGAAACAAGCCCGTCCTAGGGTTTGGTGCTGCGACGGACAGGTTACCGGGATTGGAGATCGTCAGTCAGCACTCAATACCTTGGAGTGTGAAAGCCTCTGCCGTCGAAGTGGGATTGTTCGCCGAGATAATGTTGGCTTGGCTGTTGAGTTGCTGAAGAAGTTGTCTAGGTCGAGGAAGTAGTCATTCTCAAGAAAACGGTGCCATGCCGTTTTCTTTTAGCTATCGCAACGAGAAGCACATTTTCGAAATCAAATCCATTCCAGGAAGCGACATGTCAAAGGTTCCATGGGGTGTTCGGAGTAGCATTCGATCTTTACGCTCTTAGTTGCTGTGCGGCGTTGTCTTGTATCGTAAACGATGGGCTCCTATACTGCACAGCAGGCATCTGATGAATACGAGTGCCAATGTTCAATGGGAGGAAGCACTATGACGACACGTAGTGACATTGCCGTGGAAAAGTTTCTGTCTGGATACAACTGTTCTCAAGCGGTTCTCTACTCGTTCTGTGATGAACTTCATTTCAGCAAAGACACAGCACTAAGGATGGCCTGCGGATTTGGAGCCGGAATGGGAAAGAAACAGGAGATTTGCGGAGCGATCAGCGGAGGCGTGATTGCGATTGGACTCAAGTACGGACGAGGTGAGGGACAGGATAGAACGCCCACAGAGGAAACGTACCGGAAAGTGCGAGAACTCACATCCCGATTTGAGGCGACACACGGCACCTGCATATGCCGCACGCTCCTGAACGGCTGCGACCTGAATACGCCGGATGGGCTGCGGTACTTCAAGGAAAACGACCTCCACAGTATAAGGTCTGCAAGGGCTGTGTGAAGACAGTTGTGGAGATCGTGGAGACACTCCTTTGCTGTATAACCTAAGCCGAAGCGATGGAACAATTGTAGATCTTGCGGGGGTGTCTTGGGCAACGAAAAGAGAGAGTCGAGCTTTCAACTAGCGAACCTCCATTACCAATTTCTGACGATCTGCTTTCTGCTACGCTCGACTCTCCGTGACAACGTAAACTTGATCGCAGGAATAGCAACTGGTTGTTCAGCGAGCTTGCGACTGCTGACCGCCTTCTCACGTGGAAGCGACAAGGACAGCGAAACCACTCCCTAGCAGCACCAGCAGGAGTGCGACGACAATAACGGCTACCCATTCTCTTCGGCTCTTAAACATATGACAGCGTGTATTATTGCATTGCTAACTCCAGAATGCAAAGTGGGCACAGAGTTTTGTCGTCTAATTCACATCTTCACGGGAAATACATAGGCTGAGGCGGATAATCTGCTTGCAGGTCTTTCACAAGAACTGTGGCGAAGACGAGCGTGACTGCAAACACCGCAATCAGAATCGTGAACGCCCAGAAGTTTTCATCATGAAATAACTGATAGAGTTTTCCGTGTTCATGGTGTTGCTCAAGCCGGTAATGATGCAACCCGTGGCATGGATGAATGGTGATATTCATACGCACCTCCATTCCATCTCAATATAGTACGCCGGTTCGCTAGTTCAACCAGAGCGGTACTATCGGTCTATCTGCTGGTCTTCGGAGAGAATAGGACAGCAACTTGCCATCTCGTAGAATTTCTCCGGAGACACGTGCAATTCTTCTCTCGGCTCGTGGATCAATCCAGATATGTCTCCATCTCCTCGCTTCCTTTTCCAGAATCGGAATGTCCCACTTTCCCATGACGCAATTGAAACAGGACTCATGGTGGCTGGCATATCTACACCCAGTATTGCTTGCGAAGAGATGTAGTAGGTCTGCTGCTGCTTGTCATAATGCCAGAACTCGCAATTCCACAGAACCGAGTAGTCACCTGCTTCCGCCATTGTATTGATCAGTTCATCTTCTTCCCCAACAAGCTTGGCAATCAACCCGTCCGTGTGGAAGACCCCTATGCGTGACTCAATCTCCACTGTGGCCCTACCTGTCTTGCCGTGAGGTTTTCCACTTAATCGTTTGTGAGCGACATCGTGCTGATCTTTCAGACGAGCATTGATGATAATCGCCCTGGGTGCAATTCTGGCAAAACCATATTCTGGTAATGTGCCGTCTTTGTTCAGGGTGGGGTGATAAATCCAAGCCACGACCCGTTTAGGAAACTTAAACGCATCTCGTATGTGCGCATATGCGTGGCTCTTCTCAGGATACGGCATTCGAGATGTTAGCAGAGTGATGAGTTCGTTCTTCTTGCGTTCGATCAACTGCCCAACGGCTTTTCCTTCCGGTATGTCGGTTCGTCTAGCAAGGTGGTGTCTCAGTAAAGCCGAGTAAATTACCTCAGCCTGATCCACACTTACATATCGTGGTGTTGACATAGAAACACCAAATCATCGAGAGCGTGTTCAACGTAGGCTTGAATCGCTTTGCACAGTGAGATTGCGTATTTTGGCGTCTGCTTTTCCAACAGCGAACCACCAACGCTCTTTAGGCGTTGCTAGATACGGGTGTTGTGCCTGCAACTCTTTCCCGTCAAGCCGTGCCGCCATACGATCACCCGACCACTCAACCCGAAGCTGATGCCACTCGCCTGACTTCACCGCCATCGGCAGAGTAGCGATGACATGGGATGGTGCCTTTGAGTCTTCGGCGATGCTCATCCCAGTAGGCGTGATGACAACTCTGCCAACATGTCGCTGACCGTCACAACCAATGAGAAATGCCTTGGCCCCATCGAGACGAAATTCACAGGTGATGCAGGCGCTTTGGAGTTTGACCAGATGCCAAAGCACGGCACTGTGTTTCTCGGCAGGCACTTCAGCGGCCGTAAGAATCCCTTGTTGTGGTTGCCAGGTTCCTTGGGCGATCTTCCAGTCGGCGCCCAGCGGTTGTTTGAAATCAGGTGCGGCGATTGTGGTTGTAGGTTTTATCAGTAAGGGCTTGGAGTCGTCTGCCCAAGTAATTTGAGTAGCAAGCAGTGTAATGATGACAAGGAGGTGTTTCATGTGAATGATGATAGACCGTTTATGAAGGTGCCACAAGCGAACGTTCAGTCACTTCCGGTCAAGTGAAGTGACTACAGAAAGTAGGTCAAAAAGTAGCCCCCTGTGTCTGCCCGTACTTGGTAACCCGGTCGTACTCAACTTCCTTTTTTCTGTAAATCGGAAGCACCCGTTCTCCTGCTATCTTGACGTAGCCATCAAGGACGTGGGCACTCTTATTCGGCTTCACCGCCATCACAGCTTGATCAACTGCACGTGCGGCCTCTATTGCAATGGCTCCGTGTCCCTTTTCATGGATTACTATCGCTTTCATCAGCGTGGCCCACTTCTGGCGTAATTCTTCCGGTGCCTGTGCCTCATCCACCCACTTCGGGTAAAGGTAAGTCACAATAACTTTCGTGTTGGAATTGGTCACCACGAATCCTTGTGGCGTCTCTACCCTGTCAGCCATCCAGGAAACACGCCAGTCGGTAAATGCAACCCCGAAGCTATGGCCGCCCTTATGGTGCATTTCACTGCGAAGCTGCTCCAGGGTATTGCCATGAATTTCATAATAGGTGTTGCTTTCCGTAATCTGGGGTTCGGCCCATGAAGTTGAGACGGAAATCAAGAACACGATCAAAAAAGGAAAGAATGCTTTTTTCATTTTGCCTCTCCTGTAAGCTGGTCATTGGCGAATAGCTTTGTACGTCGTAAGCAGTAGTTGGACAAGTCGAAACCAAAAGAAGCAGAGAGAAGTATGCACACCACTTCAGGAAGAAACTGACTGGCACATGAACAAGCTTTGTATTTTCATTGGCATGATTGCTTTCGGCTGGGTCGGTTGGTGGATAGGAACACAATATGGTTTTGTGACCGCTTTCATCCTCAGCGGCATTGGGAGCATGGTTGGGGTCTATATCGGCTGGCGTATCAACCGTGAGTACTTCAGCTAATCAAGAAAGATTCCGGTCCAATTCACTATTGAGCATTGAACAAACTCGGCCGGCGTCTCTGAGTCAAACTGCAGTACAAGATTCTTTACGGGTATCCACACACTTGAATCCCGCCTTCCATCATTCGTCTAATCAGGCGGAAGGAGTATATTGAGCCATGAAGACGATCTCCAAGATCGCAGCAGCAACAACACTGGCAGCCTTTTTCTTGTACTCGTCAGCCAATGCCCGTGGACCCTCATCTGGTGGACCTGGTCCCGGTGGTGGCAGTGGATCCTCGTTCGGTGGACGTGGTTCTGGCGGTGGCAGCGGATACTCATCTGGCGGTGGCCATTCATCTGGTGGACGCAGCTACAGCGGTAGCAGTGGATACTCGTCTGATGGTGGTCATTCATACGGTGGAGGACATTCTTACTACGGTGGGAGCCGTGGCGGTGATTGGCATCATGATGGATACCGTGGTCATGGTGGATATTATGGTCACGGAGGTTGGAGTTTGGGCTTTGGGTTGGGTTTCGGTTGGCCCTACTATGGCTACTACGGTTACCCGTACTCCTACTACTCACCGTACTACTACTACGATTATTACGACTATCCACCCGCCTACGTCCCAACCACCAACTACGGTCCTGCGAGACCCGATCCGCAACCCCGATCAACACCATCCGTACAATCGATGAGCCTGGCGGATGTGAAAGCCATGGTTAAAGCTGAGATCGCAGACGAAGTGATGATCAGTCAAATCACGCAGTCTAGGACTGTTTATCGTCTGACAACGGCTGAGATCATTGACCTGAAGGAAAGCGGGGTCAGTAATAAGGTCATCGATTTCATGATCAACACGGCAAGTCGGCGGTAAAGCGTAGTTGGGAACGCAGTACAAAACTTTCCATTCCGAACTCAGACAAGCCTCATGTTCAGCCTGATGATTTCTAGCTAATCTGAATTTTCCGTAAGCATATACAACCAAACGCTCAACATTCGATGTTCGTTCTTATTTGAAATCACAGAAGTATGGGCTTCTAGCGCACTTTTCTCGTCAGTAATTGATACTCGAGGATAGCTGGTTATGAGTATTCTTGTATGATGATAGGGTGGCTTTTCTGTAGCGACGTCCACTGGATCTCCAAACAAATCCAACTTTAGAGCGTGTAAATTGCTCAACAACTGCTCCGGCGTGCAGCCCATCGGATCCTGGCGATGATTAAAAGCGAAAAACCGATTCTTGGAAGTTGCAGATTCCCCACCATACCATGCTGCCGGTGCCTTTAATCGCTTGCTATAATCTTTCGGTGCCCCAGTACATATTACACGTTCAACACGATACCTAATACCGATCAACGCCGCATGGCCGCCGCCTTGAGACTGGCCTGCCACTACAATCGATTCCCATTTGATTCCACCGTCTCGAGTAAACAGATCCCAATTTTCTCTGGGCCTTCGGGTTCGGAGTGCCAGTAATAAATGCATCAGGCGACTTTCGATGCTTTCAGGTTGATCAATAGTAATGTGTTTTGTGGCACCTCCCTGGATGATCGCCAACCTGAATTCCTCAAATGCTTTCGGATCAGCATCATTTCGACAAACTGTTGCCGGAATTTCGTCGGGATACATCAACGAAATCACGTGGTAACCTTCGTTGGCGGCTAGTTTGCAAAAAGCACTGCATTCAGATGCTTTGCCGCCTGTACCGGTGAGCCAAAGCAGAAGTTGGCCCCGATCAGCAGGCAACCCCTTTTTGTGATCAACAACAATTTCCCGATTTACATAGATAAAGTGAGGTGTGTCGAATGTCTTAATTCTTGGGTCGGTTGTCGATGGAACAACTCTGAATTCGGTGACCTCTGCAGAGAGGACATTCTGCGTGACCAATGCAACGATTGTAAAACTCTGGATTTCGGTGAACGTTACCACTGATTTCGGTTTTAAGTTTCCAGTGATCGGAGCGCAGCGACGCTGGCCGGTATGTTCATATGAAAGTGGTAACTTTCTGTCAAGGTTGTGTGTTGGTTGTGTGTTGGTTGATGGTCGGAGTCCCGCACCTGCGGGACGACGAGTCCGTCCTTCCCCCTCCCACATCGTCCATTTCTAAGCCGCCCGCGCAGGCGTGGCCGGCGACAATTATATTTCCCCGCTGACGACAATTAGAATTCCCCACTGAAAGCGAGGTCGGGCAGACTGCCGGACAAAGCAAGGAGGGCTTTGCGATGGCAATCACCGACCAACAAGT
>Ga0163200_1000399_pt1 | contig 19195 bp, 22 predicted proteins | sample PL_2010_200m_FD_113535 | JGI IMG/M metagenome (GOLD analysis project Ga0163200, IMG submission 113535) | Freshwater microbial communities from Powell Lake, British Columbia, Canada to study Microbial Dark Matter (Phase II) - PL_2010_200m | ecosystem: Environmental > Aquatic > Freshwater > Lake ... | reverse complement strand
CTGGAAATTTGGATCGGAGAGAACAAGCACCATCTCGGAGCGGGAGATAGTATTTACTACGAAGGTGCGCAGCTACATGGTTTTGCCTCGGTCGGCAGCCAGGATCTAGAAATGTTGTGCGCGATCACGCCCCCAGCACTGTAAGAAAGGTTAGAAATTGGCTACTACTGCATATGTCAACTTCACACGTCGCCAGGTATCATACCAGCCCACCGACCCGCGTATGCTGGAGAAATGGCTGGGCGGTCGCGGTTATGGCGCCGCGCTGCTCTTCGATCTTGTCGAACCCGATGTTCAGCCGTTCGACCCGGAGAACTGCCTGATCTTCAGCACCGGACGCCTTAACGAAACCTCCTGGCCGACTGCTTCACGCTACCACGTGACATTCAAATCTCCTGCCACGGGCGCATATGGCTATGCCAATTCGGGTGGTCATTTTGGCCCCGAACTGCGCAGGGCTGGCTTCGATGCGATTGTCATTAGCGGGAGAGCTTCCGAACCCGTCATCTTATATATCACCGATAATCAAATTGACATCCTCCCTGCCAGAGATCTCTGGGGAAAGCCGACATCTTTTGTTGAACGATCCCTGCTAAGTTTCGGAGGAGGAAAGGTCGCCTCCATCGGTCAGGCAGGTGAGAATTTGGTTTATATGGCCGGGATAATCAACGACCTTGGCCGCGCTGCCGCCCGGAGCGGAGGCGGCGCGGTCATGGGCAGTAAGAATCTAAAGGCGTTGCACGTGGTTCCTTCAAAAAGAAGAGCGCCCTCCCCTAGAGAATTTCTGCAACTCGCCCGCTACCATGCTCGACGTGTCATCCAGGATAAGAATTCTCAGGGGTTGATGAGTGAATCCACCCTGTTCCTGATGAGCATAAAAAATATCATCGGCGATCTACCAGCGAAGAATCATCAATTTGGACAAGTGCCGTTCATCAACCAATTGGACGCAAAAAAGTTCAGTGAATACTGGACGGAGCGTAAAAGTTGTGCCTCTTGCCCATTACGCTGCGCCCGTCATTCCAAGGTTAATTCCGGCAAGTATGCTGCTGAAATCGAAGGCCCGGAATACGAGACTGCCGATGCCCTGGGTCCCCTGATCTGGAATTCTGACCCGGAATTACTCATTAAGGCCAACGAGATGTGCAATGACTTCGGCCTGGACACCATATCCACTGGGGCGACGATTTCCTTTGCAATGGAATGCCACGAAAAAGGCTTGCTGAACGACCCAGAGCTTTCCCTGGAATGGGGAGTCCCTTCCACAATCCTTGGATTGATCGAACGAATCGCATTTCGCCGCGGCATCGGTGATTTACTGGCAGACGGAACACAACGGGCTGCACAGAAGATTGGCGGGGGCGCTGAATATTACGCCATGCAGGTAAAAGGAGTGGAACTACCCCGCCAGGAGCCCCGCATCGCCAAAGCCTTTGGCCTCGGTCACGCCACCAGCAACCGGGGGGCTGACCACCTCTACGCCCTCCCCACCATTGACCTGGCCGGTAATATCGAACGCGCGCAACAGCTATTTCCCACCCTGAATCAGGAAAAACTGATTGACATCGCCGATGAAACCTATAAAGCCGATATCGTCGTTTATGGTGAACACTTCTGCGCCATTGCCGACTCGCTTGGATTATGTAAATTCAGCACATCAGAGACTTATGTGGTTATGCCGGACGACATTGCGGATGGATTGCGCGCACTGGGATATCCATTTACAGGTCAAGAACTACTCACAGCCGGCGAACGTATCGTAAACTTAGAGCGGCTGTTCAATCTACGCCATGGTTTCGACCGCAGGAACGATCAGCTGCCTGCCCGTTTCAGCAAAGAACCGCTCGATATCTACGCTTATTCTTCCAATCAAGAAACGAATGAGGTGGAACGGTCGGACAAACCCATCCACACCGGTATCCTGCACGACTTCCAAGCCATGCTCGACCGATATTACTCACTGCGCGAATGGGACTCAAACGGCGTCCCCACTGCCAAAGCACTGGAGCGGCTGGGTTTGGAAGATAAGATCCATTTCATCGAGAGATAATATGAACTTCAAGGTTATCCTGTGATGACTCTCTTGCGTGGAAAAGTGATCGTAGAAAACGGAAACTTCACCGGGGTCCAGGGCGAGGGGAAGTACCAGGCAAGGCGCGGCCAGCGATGATCCTTGATATTTTTCCTGAAAAATGCACGGGGTGCCTCTTATGCGAGTTGCATTGTTCACTCGCACACGAGGGCTGTGTGAATCCGGAATTGTCGCGGATTCACATTCTGGCTGACCGGAATCGTCGAACACTCATCCCGATTGCCTGTATCCCATGTGAGGACAAACCCTGCATCCCCGCCTGCCCGGAACCGGGAGCCATTCAACTGAACGCGCAGGGCAAAGTAGAGATCACCGAAGGATTATGCACTGCTTGCGCCAAATGTGCACACGCCTGCCAGATCGGCGCAATCCGGATTCACCGCCTGCCCGGACGCGGCAAGAACGGGAAAGCAGTCGCGCTGAAGTGCGACCAGTGCAAAGGTGATCCCTGGTGTTCCAAAGTATGCCCGACCGCGGCGATCATCCGAGTTGATGATCTTACCGAGAGCCAAACCACCTTCGAGCGTTTATTGACCACCCATCATCTCCTCGTACGAATGGAGAAATGAACATGAGCGGTTTTCCGTACGCAGGGTATGCAGGACAATACCTGCGAGTGAACTTGAGCACATGCACAATCCAGAAGCAGCCTCTACCCCTCGAATGGGCTGATAATTTTTTGGGTGGAAATGGTATCGGGATCAAGATTCTATGGGATGAGGTGCCAGCAGACGTCAATCCGCTCAGCCCCGAAAACAAGCTCATCGTGTCCACCGGCCCGTTGTGCGGAAGTCCCATTCCCAATGCCGGGCGGTTGGAGTTTATCGCCAAATCACCCCTTACGGGCATCTACGGGGATGCCAATGCCGGCGGCCATTTCGGTCCTGCCTTGAAATTTGCCGGATACGATTTGATTATCTTCGAAGGGAAATCTCCGAAACCGGTTTACCTGTACATCCATGACGATAAAGTCGAACTGCGGCCGGCAGGTCAGCTCTGGGGACGGGGTACATTCGATACCGAAGCTGCACTCCAGACAGAGCACCGCGATCCAAATCTACGCGTCGCCTGTATTGGGCCGGCCGGCGAAAATCTGGTGCGCTATGCAAGCGTCCAGGTCACCTACCGCCGCAGCGCCGCCCGTTCCGGCATGGGGACGGTCATGGGTTCCAAGAATCTCAAAGCCATTGCAGTTCACGGAACGGGAAGTTTGCGAATAGCAGATCCCCAAAGGATGCAGGCTCTTGCCTTCAAGCTGCAACAACGAATCCATGATAACCCCTTCTATGCCAGCATCCACACCTATGGCACACCGGGATTGGTGGCGCTGATGCAGCCAATCGGGCGTTTCCCGACGCAAAACTTCCGCTATGGTAGTTTCGAAGGCTTCGAGAACATTTCCGGGGAGGCGCTTCGAGAGAATCATATCGAGCGGGATACGGCCTGCTTCGCCTGCCCTTTGGGCTGCGACAAGATCTATTCAGTTACTGAGGGAGAGTTCAAAGGTACGCTAACTTCCAGCGTGGAATATGAGACGCTCAACGCGCTCGGCTCGCGTGTTTGCGTTCGGGACCTGCCGGCCGTGCTCAAGTCGAATGAATTATGCGACGATCTGGGCCTGGATACCATTTCCGCTGGCTCATCCATTGCATTCGCCATGGAGATCGCTGAGAAAGGTCTCCTCAACCAAGAGGAAATGGAAGAACTTGATCTGAGTTGGGGCAACTACCATACGGTGATCGAACTACTCGAACGGATTGCTTACCGGCAAGGCTTTTTGGGCGATCTGTTGGCTGAAGGAGCCGCGCGTGCTGCCCGCTGGCTGGGACGCGGTGCAGATGCCTATGCCATGCACGTTAAAGGGCAGGATATCTCCGCTCAAGATGGCCGCGCGCAGCAGTCCATGGGCCTGGCGCATGCCACCTCCAGTCGCGGCGCCGATCATCTCAAAGCATTTCCGGTTATTGACGAAACCGGCGCCCCGGCGGAAGCCATCCGCCGTTATGGCAAGGAGTATCTTCCCGATCTAGTCAATCCCCTTGCCACCAAATACAAAGCTTTCCTGGTCAAGGACGGCGAGGATTACGGTGCGGTTGTCGACTCGGCAGGCAACTGCAAATCAGGCGGCACCTTCGTCATGGCGGAAATCTATTGGCAGGAACAAGCAGCCGCCATCCAGACGTTAACCGGGATGGACATGCCTGTTGAACGCCTAAAAGCGATCGGCGAACGCATATACAACCTGATGCGCTGCTACAATGCCCTGCATGGGATCACCCGCGCGGATGATACCCTTCCCTGGCGGTTCACACAGATACCTTCCCCCTCCGGAAATGCAAAAGGGAGTGTTTGCCACCTGGACATCATGCTGGAGGATTATTATCATTTACGCGGTTGGGATGTTCAAACCGGTCTTCCAACTTTGGAAACCCTTTCCCGTCTAGGTCTCGGGAATGCTTACCTGGAATTACAGGCTGCGATTGCATCCGGTGAGAGCAGAGCCGCTTACTCAAGTCTGGGCTGGGCTGCCCCATACACTGGGAAGATAAAGGATTCGCTGTGATCACGATCCACGTCCGCTACTACAACATCCTGGCAGCCTATGCAAACCGCAAGAATCAAACCGTTGAGTTGATGGAAGGCTCGACGATCCTGAACCTGATCGAGGCAGTGGCGCAGGAGAATTCGGCTTCCTTTCGTGAGGTCGTCATGCTGGATAACAGGCCTAGTCCTCACCTGCGTATTTTTTGCAACAATGCCCTCGTTGATGAAAAACAAATGGACTCCCCCTTAGCAGAGGGGGATGAGATCATCTTCTTCCCGGCTCTGTCGGGTGGCTAACACGCAGGATAGGCGCAAGTCATGCTGATATTACCCGAATGGCTGATTACCAGCCCCCGAGAAGCGCCCAAGCGTGGTTGGGGCGTTCGCGTCGAAGCCAACCTGATCACTGATCTTGCGCCACATCGAGAACTCGAGAAGAAGTATCCGGATGACAGCGTCATTCATGCCGAAGATCAGATCCTCTCACCGGGTTTTGTCAATACACATACCCACCTATATGGTGTTCTAGCGCATGGCATCCCACTCACCAAAGCCCCGGATGGTTTCTGGCCCTTTCTAAAGGATTTCTGGTGGCCCATGGTGGAAGACCGAATTGACCACAATATGATCCGGGCTGCCGCCGATTGGCAATGCCAGGTGATGATCAAGAGCGGCGTGACCAGTTTCTACGACTGCCTGGAAGCTCCCCATTCCCTGCCTGGCTGCCTGGACGTGGAGGCCGAGGCCATCGCCGGGCACGGACTACGCGCCATCCTCTCCTTCGAAGCCACGGAGCGCGTGAGCAAAGCCAATGGATTGTTGGGTTTAAAGGAAAATTTTGACTTCACATCCAAACATCACGGCGATGAAGGTTTGATCCAGGGCCTGATTTGCTACCACACTACCTTCACCTGTTCCCGTGAATTCATCCTGAATGCCTTCGAGATGGCCAACAGCCTGGGCTGCCTGGTGCACATGCACTGCTCGGAAGGCACATACGAACCGGAATATGCGCTCAAGAACTTCGGTCTGCGTCCCATCCAGTATTATGACCAACTTGGAGTTTTAGGAGCAAACATGCTCGCCTCCCAGTGCGTGCAACTCGCGGAAGATGAAGTGGCGTTGATTGCCCTGCGCGGTGCACGTGTTGCACACATGCCGCTTTCGAATTGTGAAGTCGGGGCGGGATTGCCCCTGTGCCGCAATTGGCAGCCGCTGGTGTCGCTCTCGGACTTGGCAGCGATAGCTACATTGATAACTTCTTTGAGGTCATGCGCGGTGCATTCTTGATCCATAAAGCCTATCAACTCGATCCGCGCCTCATGCCTGCCAGCCTGGTTTATTACATGGCCACAGAAGGCGGCGCCCGGGCGTTGAATCTTTCCCAGGTGGGGAGGATTGAAGCCGGCTGGAAGGCCGATTTGGTGCTGATCGAAGCGATCTTCCCAACCCCCGTCGAGGAGTGGAACCTCTATGACCAGATCCTCCTGTACCGGAACCCCGAACATGTCCGGCTGGTGATGGTGGATGGCAAAATTCTGCTCAACGATGGTAAGCTCCTCAACGGACACGAAACAGCCGCCCGGGAAGCGCTCTGGAAAGAGACGCAGCGTCTCTGGTCGAAAGCGCTATAACCCCCATCCACTTGGCCAGGGGTGGCACAACACTAAAACGTGGAGTCTTCTGCGCCGAACAAAGTTAGCCACGAATTGCACGAATTCTCTCGAATTTTTCGTGCCAATTCGTGAAATTCGTGGCAGAAAAAGCACTGACCACGCTTAAGTACTGCGCTACTTGGCCAGGAATCCCTGCCGAAAGGTCGAGATTGACCATGCACACAAGATTCGCCCTCTATTTGCAAGATAAACACGATATGCAGTACGAATTAGAAATGGCGCGTTATGCCGAAGAACGCGGCTTCAGCGAGATCTGGCAGGCGGATACCCGTCTGGCGCGCGATTGCATCGTGATGATGAGCGCCTTCCTGGCCAATACAAAACGCCTGCGCATTGGCTCCGGTGTACTGCCGATCTGGACTCGCAATCCAGCAATCATCGCTGCCACCTGGTCTACGCTGTGGGAGTTGGGTGGTAAGGTCAACGGTCACGGCCGTGTGATGCTGGGGCTGGGCGCCTGGTGGGAGCCAATCGCCAGCCGTGTGGGGGTCCGGCGCGAAAAGCCGCTTCAAGCCATGCAGGAATATGTGGAATCTATTCGCCAGCTCTTTACCATGCAGGAAGTCACCTACCAGGGCGAATTTGTCCAACTGGATAAAGTCCGTCTTGACCTGGCATACGGCGATACCTCTCCACGCGACATCCCGATCTACATTGGCGCTACGGGGGATAAAATGCTTGAGCTGGCAGGTGAGATCTGTGATGGTGTGGTGCTCAACTATGTGGTCTCGGTGGATTACATCGAGCGCGCCATCAGCCTGGTCGAGAAAGGCGCGATGAAAGCTGGCAAGACCATTATGGACATTGATTTACCCGAATTGTTGGTGTGTTGCCTTTCCGATCAGAATCCAGAGGCGGCAATGGCGGAAGGCAAGAAGCTGGTCGCATACTACCTGGCAACCGAACCTCACATCATGAAGGCAAGCGGTGTAAGCGAAGAATTGCTGGAGAAGGTGCAGTCCATCCTGAGTTGGCCGGCAAAAGAGGCTGATTACCTCCGCGCCAGCAAGGAGGTCCCGGATGAAGTCGTTCGCCAGTTGATGGCGGTGGGAACCAGTGCGGAATGTCGTGCGAAGGTAAAGGAGTATGTGGATGCGGGTGTTACCTGTCCCATACTCTTTCCAATCATGCCAGATATTGAACCGGTAATTGATGCCTTTGCTGAGGGGTTTTAATTGTAGCGACAACCACTGCATCGGTGATCCTCAGTGCCTCATCGAATAGACGGAATCCCTCGGCCAATTGCTCTTCGGTGATGATTAATGGTGGCACGATCAGGATGGTGTGCCAGTGGATGGAAACAAATAGGCCGTGCTCGAGCAGGGTTTTGCGCAGCGTTTCCATCTCCGGGCTGGTTCCTCCGAACTGTGCCATCGGCTACCGGGTGCGACGATCCCGCACCAATTCGAGGATTCCAAAATGCCCGATGGAACGAACACCCCCTACCGACAGATGCGCCTCGCCCATCTCGCGCAAGTGGCAGGCCAGTATTGGACAAATTCCAGTGCGAAAATTACTCACAGCTATCTGGCGCTCGCTCTCCGCTCTTATGAAGCAAATCTATCAGATGTGCAAAAAATTAACCCCTCGTCACCGCTGGGTGATAGCGGAAAAATTGTAGGAGATTTTATCCTCACCTCCCCCCGATCCCCATCCACCGTGATCTCATCCCCATCTTGAATCAATCGCATGGCGTCAGGCACGCCCAGCACGGCGGGAAGACCGTACTCGCGCGCCACGACTCCAGCATGTGAGAGCAGCCCGCCGAACTCGGTGACCAGCCCCGCCGCTACGCCAAAGAGCGGCGTCCAGGCCGGGGTGGTCGCCGGGGCGACGATAATCTCGCCTCGCCGGACTTTTCCAAAATCGTCTGGCCCGCGCACGAGGCGCGCCCTGCCAGTGACGACACCCCGGCTGGCCGGGACGCCTCGCGGCGCCCCGCTGGTTTGCGCCTCCGGGTAGGCAGGTTCGCCTCCCAGGTGAAGCGGCGCGTCGATCTGGCGGTTACGCTCGAACTCGGCCTGCCGTTCGGCCACGAGATGGCGTGAATCGGCCGGGAGCAGGGGGCTGTCGGTGGGCAGGCCGGCCATCTTCGCCGCCAATGCGCGCACCTCCTTGTTTTCGAGAAAGAACACATCTTCGACTTCGCTGAGCAGCCCGGCCTCCTGAAAACGGCGGGCCAACGTGAGCAATGTGCGCCGCACCAGGGGAACGCCCTGCATCATGTAGAATTGCTGGTTCTCGCGCAGCCGGAAATACGTTTGGGCCAGGGCCATTACACGGTCGAAGAGAAAACGCTTTAGCAGGGAGAGCCGCTGCCGGGCGGCGCGGGCGGCGGCTTTTCGCTCGGCGGCCTTGCGCGCCTCGCCTTCTCCAGGGTCAGCCACGCTGCCGTCGAAGGAAAGCCGGAGCAGTTCCAGGACCAGATCCGGCTGCTCACGCCAGGTTGGGTTCACCATATCGTAACCTTGGGCGCGATGGCCGTAGGCTTGCAGGAAAGCGTCGAAATCCATCAGAAAATCCGCGCCGCCGGGGGCCAGCGCGATCGGCTCGCGCCAGCCGCCTGCTCTTGCCCCGGCGATGGCCTGCCTCAGGGCGTCGTTTCCACGCGTCGAGGCGGCCAGCCGCCACAGGGCGCGGTTGGTCTCCACGGTTTTGTTTCCGGTGAGACCGGAGAGCAGCGTAATGGCGAGCTGCCCGTCTTCATCCCTCAACCAGGCGCGGGTGAGCGTTTGCAGGATTTGCACAATCGGTTCGGTGGCGATAATGGTGGCGACGTGATTCGCCAGGAGCGCGGCGGACTGGGCTTCGTGCCGGGCGATGCCCTCCAGGATGGCTGCGGTGGGCAGTGTTTCCCAGGCCAGCTCCGATTCCTGCTTCACAACCGCGATGAACGGAGGCAGCAGCCGTTCCCACTGGCGGTGGGAGGTGAGAACGATCTTCAGGACATTCCCGAAGATAGGCAATATCCCCAAGCCGGGTAGCTGCCGTCGGGTGTGTGCTTCTCCTGAACTGCCGAGGGCCGCTGGAGGGCGAAAGGGCAGCGACTCGAAGCCGCGCGCCATCGCCGTCAGGTTGATATACGGCCGGCCGTAGATCAACCGGAAGAAAGGCAAGCCATCGGGTACATTCAAGCCCAAAAGCAGGAATGTTTTCTCGAAAGACGTGAGCAGCATGACGTTGATCACCGAACAAGTGAACGGCGTGACTGGGTCCGGGTAACGCTCGATAAGTATCTGGCGGCTCCATTCCATGCCCATCAGGTCGGGCGGTAGGTGGGTGATGGGGCGGGCTTGCAGTACGAACAGATGTCCATCGGATATGGCCCATTCCACATCTACTGGCCGCCCGGCGTGCGTCTCGATGCGGCGCGCCAGATCGGTCAATTCTGCGATCTGCGCCGCGGAGATCGCCGGTTCGGAGCGCAACGCCTCGGGTGTGGGCTGTTCCTCCGTCCCGTTGGGCGTGCGGACGGTCATCGTTTGCTTATCGGCCACCTGCTTTACCTTGACAAGATGGGTGGCTGTATCAACGACGAAGTGATCGGGCGTGACCAACCCGCCGACGATGGCTTCGCCCAATCCCCAGGCGGCGTCAATCACGACCTCGTTGCGGTTGCCGGTCAGCGGGTTGGCGGTAAAAAGCACGCCAGCCGCCTCCGCCGGGATGAGTTGCTGGACTACCACCGCCAGCGTCACATCTTGTGGCGGAATGCCCTCCCGCTGGCGATAGGCGATGGCGCGGCTCGTCCACAGCGAGGCCCAGCACTGTCGCACCGCTTCCAGCACGGCCTGCTCGCCGGTGACGTTCAAAAAGGTATCCTGCTGACCGGCGAACGACGCCCCGGGCAAGTCTTCGGCGGTGGCAGAGGAACGCACAGCGACGGGAAAAGTGGGAAGTGCAGAGTGTGAAGTGCAGAGTTGGGCGTAGGCGGCGCAAATTTCGGAGGCGAGGTCGGGAGGAATTTGCCCGGCGGTGAAGAGGGCGCGAATTGAGGCGGAAGCAGTTTCGAGCAAGACAGGATCGCCCGCACTGGCGTCACTGCCCAAGCGCAGAATCTCTGGTTGCAGGTTGTTAGCCGCCACGAACGCCCGATAGGCGTCGGTGGTGAGGCAGAAGCCGGGCGGCACCGGGAAACCGGCGCGCGTCAGCTCGCCCAGGCTGGCGGCCTTACCCCCGGCCAGCGCCAGGTCAGTGTATCCTAATTTCGAAAGAGCTTTGATGAATTGCATGAGATGTCTCCTAATCAATTTTTCCGCTTTTGCAGCGTAATCGTAAATCCAGTAACGATTGCCATCAGTCCAACTCCCATCAACACGGCTGCGGTGCCCATCTGTTCGGCCAGCACCCCAGCCAGCGCCGTGGCCAGAAATTGTGCGCCGCCGTTGATCGCCTGCGCCAGTCCCATCACCCGCCCGCGCAGGTCCTCGGGTGCGGATTGAAGCGTGGTTTGGCTGCACACCTGCACCGTGACCATGCCAAAACCACTCAGAACCAACAGGGTTATCGCCAGGTTGATCTGGGCGACCCAGGGCAGCGCCAGGGTTGCCAGTCCCATGATCACGATCCCTGCCACTCCCAGCCACGCCCGGTTGATTTTTCGGCCCAGCCAACCGGCAACGACCGCGCCAAAGAGCATCCCGACCCCCATGGCTGACATCATCAAACCGAAACCGCCTGCACCAACGTGAAGAGCATCCTGGGCGATGATCACACCCAGCACACTGGTCGTTCCCATGACCAGGAAAGCGGCCGCGATCAAGGCCAGGGCAGTCAGTATGTCGGTCCTGGATCGGGCGTAGGCTAATCCCTGGCCCAGGTCGGCGCCCAACTTGCGGTTTCCCGGCGTACGACGAGCCTGGGGGATCGCCAGCATACCCACCGCCAGAGCCGGGACGAGGAAAGTCGCCGCGTCGGCGTAGAAAGCCGCGTTGATTCCAAAGCGTTCGATGATCCAGCCGCCGATGGCCGGCCCGACCGCGATCGCGCCGACGAAGGCCGTCGCGAAGAGCGAGTTGGCCGCCATCAACGCCGCAGGCGGAACGAGATCGGGGATGGTGGCCGCCCGCGCCGGGACGAAGAATTGATTGACCACCGACATCGCCAGGTAAAGCGCGAACACGAGGGGGAGCGCATCCGCAAACGGGATCAGCAAGACCAGCAATCCCTGGATGAGATTGGAAGCCACCATCACCCACTTGCGATTCCAACGATCCACGAACACCCCCGCCACACTGCCCAGCAGCAGGGATGGGACAGCCTTGAACATCATCAAGATGCCTATCGCGGTTGCCGAGTGGGTGCGCTCGTAAACCAGCATCACCAGCGCCACGATGAGCAGCCGGTCGCCAATGAGCGAGAGGGCTTCGCTCAACCACAGAACCAGGAAAGCTGGCTGCTGTAGCGCGGCGATGAAACCGGCGCGTGATTGCGGAGGGGTGGGGGAAATTGCCTGCTCAGTCATAGATTTCCTTTTCACTAGACCGACCGCTCGGTCGAGTTTTCGTGTAAAAAAAAGAGACAACCAAGCCAGCGTTACCTCGAAGTTTTTTCAGCCTGCTGTTTGATGATCCGCAGCCATTCCTTGCGGATCAACCCACTGAACGGGCCAATCAGCAGCCAGTACAAGCGGAACCAGCGGCGGCTCGCTTCGCCATGACAAAGAACCCTCGTCTCAGTGACGACCTGTGTCGTTCCATCTTCCCGCGGCGATAGCGAGACATTGGCGACGGCTTTGGCGTAGCCCTCTCTGTCAAACGTTCTAAAGGCCTCGGGGGTTAGGCGTTGAATGTCAGTCGAGTGGGTCCAGAAGCGCCCAACGAGTCCGAGCGCCAACTCACGAGGCCGTGTTTCTCCAAGCAGGATAAAGCCGAATTTCAGCATTCCATCCAACGTGAGCATGGAGTCAGGCAGTCCGCGCAGGCGAAACAGCCAGCGGACGATAGGGGAGCCGCTCGCGTCCAACGAGCGCGCGGCTTGAAATACGCGCTCGGGCGGCGCGTGAATGACGGCCTCGTATCGCGCACTGACTTCGTAATTGGGGAGGAACTGGTCAATCAACATAACGTTACTTTTCAATACCTCGGAAGAATATATCCAGAAGGGACATCGTTGCCTTTTCTGGCGGTTGAAGGCGCTCCCCGCTCAAATAGGCCAGCGCAAATGTGCCCTGGATCATTGCCAACAGCACGCGGGAGGTCTCGGCTGGATCAACCGGGCGGAACAACCCCTGTTCGATGCCCTGTTGCAGCGCTTCGGTCAACAACGTTGTGTGTTCCTGGAAAAACGAAACATATTCCAATTTGAGCTGCGTCCGGCCCCCCGGCACCTCGCGCCGTACGATTTGGAGAATGTCCGCCGACTCGTAGAAAAAGCGCAAACTGGCTTCGACGGCTGTCTCGATGCGGCGGCGCGGATCAGTCTCGGCTTTGACCGCATCCAACACCTGGCGCGTTCGCCCTGTGTTCTGATCGAGTAACGCCAGCACAATGGCTTGCTTATCCGGGAAGTGGTGGTAAATCGTAGCTTTGCCAATCCCAGCCTCTGCGGCGATCTGGCGAGTGGAGGTGGCCGTGTACCCCTGGCGCACGAACAGCCGGTTGGCAACTTGCAGGATGGTCTCTCGCGTATCAGAAGGCATACTTTCCTCGTTCCCGACCGAGCGGTCGGTCGAATATTAGTATATCCCTGAAAGTAGGGAATGTCAAGCCTCAAATTCAAAATTGGCGCGCCAAAGTGATAGGGGAACGGTCTGTTGGGGCGGCAGTTGAACTGCCGCCCCATCGGTTTGGCGCGCTAACAACTGTAATTACATCAAACCAATGGGATGACAGTTGTACTGCCAGCAAAACGCGTTTCGAGTCTTTTTTACCATTGACACAATCGCCCTATTGATATATAATTTAGACACTTAGACATAATTCTAAATAATGGATGCAAAAATTCATGGCCCCTCCTCGTCTGGTTTTGGTTTTCAAGGCGCTTGCCGACGCAACTCGACAGAAGATCGTAGAAATGCTCATGGAACGCAATATGGCGGCTGGCGAAATTGCGGCTGCCTTCGACATGGCTCAACCCTCAGTCTCGCACCACCTGAACGTGCTCAAACAGGCGGGCCTGATCCGCGACCGGCGCGAAGGGCAGAGCATTATCTACTCTCTTGACCGGGAGGCGATAGAGAAATGCCGCGCCACAACGTTCATTCAAAATTTCTTTGTGCAAAAAGTTTAGCCCGGTCTCTTTTTTTGAGCGATATTTAGACAAATATAAATATATATAATTATCAAAGTCAAAAGGAGATGAAAAATGAAAACGAATCACGATCCCAAAGCCGCACCCTGGCAAATCAAGGAGCAGGACTTTCCCCGCAATGGAAATTCCGCCAAGAAACTCGAATTCCTACTCCGCTTTGCGATTCTGGCTCCTTCCGGCCACAACACACAACCCTGGAAATTCTCGGTGAGCGAAGACGAAATTCAGGTCCTTGCCGACAAGACGCGCTGGCTAAGAGTTTGCGATCCGAACCAGGCGAGTCTGCATATTGGAGTCGGCTGTGCCTTGGAGAACCTTTTGATTGCCGCCGAGCATTTCGGGTATGAGCATCGGGTGGCCTATTTCCCTGAAGCGGGTCGCGAGGCATTGGCGGCCATCGTCAAACTCACACCGGGCGGCCAGCCATCGCCTTTTCGAGACCCGGCCCTGTTCCATGCCATCACTGCCCGGCATACCAGCCGCAGCACATACAATGGGCGACCTCTTTCCAAACAAGACTCGAACCGTCTGCAGCAGTGCTGCGTCGAGCCGGGCATCTGGCTGGATATGATCGAAGATTTGGAAAGCAGGCGGAAAGTAAAGGACTTGCTCATTCGTGGCCATACCCTCATGATGCGAGACCGCGCTTTTCGCGCAGAAACCGCCTACTGGGTCGGACAGGGTATTTTTAACATGCCGCGGCTGATAGCCAAGTTGGTGCAATTCACTTTTCCATACGTGAATCCAAGTATTGCGCTAACTGTGATGGACTCCAGGTTAGTCATGAGCGCACCCCTTGTGGCAGTACTCAGCTCCGCTGTGAATGACCGGGAGTCACAGGTCAAGGTCGGGCAGGTTTTCGAGCGGGTCTGCTTAGCGGCTACGCTGCTCGGAATCCGTGTGCAACCCTTGAGCGCAACCGTGGACGTTCCTGAAACAAAGGCTCAGATGACAAAGCTGCTTCCCAATCCAGATGGGGTTCCTCAACACGTGTTCCGCTTGGGATACGCCGAACCGGTCAAGACACCCGCGCCGCGGCGGCCATTCAGTGAGATTCTGGCATGAAGCGTACGCAACCATCCATGAAGGACAAAATCTGCATGGTCACCGGCGCGACCTCGGGCATCGGCGAGGTAACGGCGCGGACGCTGGCGCAGATGGGCGCGACGGTGATCGTGGTGGGGCGCGATCTGCAGCGCGGCGCGGAAGATTTTAGCAAGTTTCGCCCGGGGGAAATCCTCGTCGCTCCGGCCACTACCCCGGCCTGGACGCCGCTTTTCAGCGTGGCGGCCGGCCTGGTCACCAACTACGGCGGACTGCTCTCACACGCCGGCGTGGTGGCGCGCGAGTACGGATTGCCGGCTGTGCTGGGTGTGACAGACGCCACGCGCCTGATCCGGGATGGCGACGAGTTGACGGTGGACGGAGAAAGAGGCGAGGTGCGCGTCAACGGAAAAAGTTATCCAACGGCGGCAAGTTTCCAGCCGGTCTTGTAACAACATTTTCAACACACAGGAGAATTATCATGAATATCACACTTTGGATCATTCAGTCATTACTGGCCCTGCTTTTCCTCGGGGCCGGCATTATCAAGGTGATACGCTCGAAGGAACAACTGGCTGACAGGATGGCATGGGCGGCAACCTGATCTATGAATATGGAATCGGGGTGAAATGATAAAGCGAATTACTGCCTGATGGAGGATTTCCCATGCAATCCAAAAATCTCTTTAACAGCATCAACCGCGTCGTCAGAAAATTGAATCCCCTGATCATTGCCATTCTCCGCTCGCCGCTGCACTCGATGATGAGCAAGTCCGTCCTGGTGATCACCTTTACCGGGCGAAAGAGTGGAAAGCAATACACTACGCCGATCATGTATGCCCAGGATGGCGAGACGGTGTACGTATTCACGCACGGCGGCTGGTGGAAGAACCTGCAGGGCGGCGCGCCGGTGTCCCTGCGGTTGCGCGGGGAGGACCGGAATGGTTTTGCGCTGGCGGTATCGGACGATAAACAAAAAATTGCTGATGGACTCGGCTTGTTTATCAGCCGGCATCCGATCAACAAAGGTGTCTACGAGGTTACCCTGGATGAGAATGGCAAGCCCAAAGCCGAAGACCTGCTGAGGGCGGCGCAGACGGTGATCATGATCCAAGTGCAGATAGAGGAAATAGAATATGCGCCGTGCGCTTCACCGGCGATTGATATTGCCAGAAAGTAAGGAGTTATTTGCCATGCCACAAGTTATCGTTGACCCAAACCGTTGTGAAGGCAAGGCCGATTGCCTAGCCTGCCCGGATAACGTTTTCGAAATGAGGGAAGCCAACTACGCCGAGTTGGGATTCATGACCCGCCTGAAAGTTCGAGTTCACGGCGGCAAACAAGCCTTTGTCGTCGCGCCGGAGAATTGCAGCGGCTGCGGCTTATGCGTTCAGGTCTGTCCTGAGGGCGCCATCATTTTGAACACCTGATCATATTCAAGGAGAATAAAATGAACAGTGATACCAGATTTACAGCCTGGCAGGTCCAGGAACAGGGTTTTCCCCGTGATGGGAGTCCCACCGACAAACTCAAATTCCTGGTCCGCTATGCAATGCTGGCGCCTTCCGGCCACAACATACAGCCCTGGAAATTCACGGTTCGCGAAGACGAAATCTATGTTCTCGCCGACAAGACGCGCTGGGCGAAAGGGATTGACCCCAACCAGCGGGAACTGCACATCGGCATCGGCTGCGCGCTGGAGAGCCTGCTGGTCGCTGCCGAGCATTTCGGGTATGGGCATCAGGCGACTTATTTCCCCGAAGCGAGACGGGAGGAGTTTATAGCCAGAGTCAAGCTCACGCCGGGCGGCCAGCCGTCGCCTTATCGAGATGCGTCCCTGTTCCAGGCCATCACTGCCCGGCATACCAGTCGCAGTAATTACAACGGGAAACCTCTTTCCAAACAGGATTTCGACCGCCTGCAGAATTGCTGGGTCGAGCCGGGACTCTGGCTGCACATGACCAGTGATTTGGAAGTCAGGGAGAAGGTCAAGGAACTGCTCATCCGCGGTCATGTCCTCTCGATGGGCGATCCCATTTTTCGCAAAGAGACTGCCTACTGGATCGGGCAGGGAGTATTCGCTTTTCCGCGCCCGTTGGCAAAAATGATGCAAATTGCTTTTCCGTACATGAACGTTGGTTGGGCGATGGCTCCGGTGGACACCCGGCTGGTGATGACTGCGCCGGTTTGGGCAGTGATCTGCTCGAAGGTCAATGACCGCGAAGCGCAGGTCAAGACCGGGCAGGTCTTCGCCCGCTTCTGCCTGACGGCAACCGCGCTCGGAATCCGCGTCCATCCCATGAGTCCCGTGGTGGAATATCCCGAATTGAAGGCTCAAGTGACAAAACTGCTTCCAAAGCCGGATATGATCCCGCAACACGCCTTCCGGGTGGGATACGCCGAGCCGGTGAAATCGCCCGCGCCGCGGCGACAATTGAGCGAGGTGCTGGCATGAAATCCAGAATTTTGAAAGAGAATGAAGGATATAGAAAATAGCCGAATCAAAGCAACCCTGGAGAAACCACATGAAAGCAATTGTATACGCAAGAAACGGACTACCGGATGTTCTTCAGATCCAAGAGGTAGAAAAGCCTGCGCCCAAGGATGATGAAGTGCTGGTAAAAGTTCATGCGGCGTCTGTAAATGCATATAACTGGCGTCAATTGAATGCTAACCCATTCCTGGTGCGACTGATTGGCAGGGGGCTGCTCAAACATGAACACACGAAACTCGACGCTGACATCGCGGGACGGGTTGAAGCGGTTGGCGGAAACGTTAAGCGGTTAAAGCCGGGTGACGATGTGTTCGGGGATAGCTCCGCAATTGGTAATAACGGTTTTGCCGAGTATGTCTGTGCCAGTGAAAATACCCTGGCTTTGAAACCGGTCAATCTATCGTTCGAGGAAGCGGCGGCTGTACCGATGGCAGCCATCGCTGCCCTGCAGGGTCTGCGCGATATCGGGCGGATTCAGCCCGGGCAAAAGGTTTTAATCAATGGGGCGTCTGGCGGAGTGGGTACCTTTGCGGTGCAGATTGCCAAATACTTTGGATCTGATGTAACGGCCGTTTTCGGCACAGGTAACATGGAAATGGTACGCTCGCTTGGAGCCGATCATGTTATTGACTACACCAAAGAAGATTTCACCAAAAATAGCCAGCGTTATGACTTGATTCTTGCTGTGAGCGGATATCATCCGATTTCAGCTTATAAGCGCGCCCTGAGTCCCAATGGCACTTATGTCATGACCGGAGGTTCCCTTGCTCAAATCTTCCAGGCTATGCTCTTAGGATCTTGGATGTTTAGAACTGGGGGTAAGAAAATGGGACGTGTATCGGCGAAACCAAACCAAAAAGATCTGGTTTTTATGCGAGAGTTGCTTGAAGCCGGCAAAGTCGTACCGGTTATCGATCGACGTTACCCGTTAAGTGAGACGGCCGAAGCTTTCCGCTATCTTGGAGAAGGACACGCCCGAGGAAAAATAGTAATAACTTTGGAAAATAACGACAAAACCTAACAACGGCTTGCAGGCGGACAGCGGCTTCGCCGCTCCTTGCCAGCAATCGTTCTGGTCATGGAGAAAAATCTAAATGGACAGACCTATGCACAGCAAAATCTGTATGGTCACCGGCGCAACCTCCGGTATTGGCGCGGTGACCGCGCACGTGTTAGCGCAACAAGGCGCGACAGTAATCGTCGTCGGTCGCGACGCCGCGAAAAGCGCGGCAACCGTCAATCACATCAAGCAACAGACCGGCAATCTCGCGGTCGAATTCATGCTGGCTGATCTGTCGTCGCAGAAAGAGATTCACCAACTGGCGCAACAGTTCACAAGCCGGTATCAACGCTTGCACGTTCTCGTGAACAACGCTGGCGCGCTCTTCACTGCGCGCCAGCAGAGCGTGGATGGCATCGAGATGACCTTCGCGCTCAATCACCTGAATTATTTCCTGTTGACGGACTTACTGCTCGACACGTTGAATGCCAGCGCCCCGGCGCGCATTGTCAATGTGGGCGCGTCGGCGCACCAGTTCGCGCGCCGTGTTAATTTCGACGACTTGCAGGGTCAGCGCAAATATTCCGCTTGGGGCGCTTATGGGCAGTCCAAGTTGTGTAACCTGCTGTTCACTTATGAATTGGCGCGGCGGCTGGATGGGACGGGCGTCACGGTGAACGCGCTCCATCCGGGAGTAGTCGCCACCAATTTTGGAATGAGCGGGGGAGGGTTGATGCCCCTGTTCAATCGCCTGATGAGCATTGCCATGCTCCGCCCGGAACGGGGCGCGCAGACCGTTCTTTATCTGGCGGCATCGCCGGAAGTGGAAGGCGTCAGCGGGAAATACTTTGTGAACCAAAAAGCCGTTCGGTCGTCCAAAGCCTCTTATGACCAATCCGCCGCTGACCGTCTGTGGCAGGTGAGCGCGGCGATGTGCGGGCTATCCGCTTGATCGCCAATCAGGCGGGCGAGATTTCCGAATCCTATTTCGGGGACGCGAGAGGCAAAGTGAAATAAAACGTGGTTCCCTTTTGTTGATCCAGCATGGAAGGGCTGATCACCCCGATCTCGCCGCCGTGAGCCTCAACCAGATAT
>Ga0163200_1000397_pt1 | contig 19212 bp, 19 predicted proteins | sample PL_2010_200m_FD_113535 | JGI IMG/M metagenome (GOLD analysis project Ga0163200, IMG submission 113535) | Freshwater microbial communities from Powell Lake, British Columbia, Canada to study Microbial Dark Matter (Phase II) - PL_2010_200m | ecosystem: Environmental > Aquatic > Freshwater > Lake ... | reverse complement strand
TGATATATTTACTTGTAAATTATTTTATTTGCAAGGAGATAAAATGATTACCTTTGAGGAATTCAAAAAATTAGAGCTAAAAGTAGCAGAAATTAAAGAGGTTAGCGACCACCCCAATGCCGATAGGCTTTACCTGATTACCGTTGATTTAGGGGATAAGACCAAACAGGTTGTCGCCGGGATAAAAAACTCATATTCCAAAGAAGAGCTTATCGGCAAACAAGTGGTGGTGGTGGATAATTTAGAGCCGGCGATGCTTCGCGGGGTGGAAAGCCAAGGCATGCTTCTGGCGGCTTCCGATGAAACCGGCATAGTTATTGTGGCGCCTGAGAGAAAAATGAAACTGGGTAGCACGGTCAAATGATCGTACAATTCGTGCCAGAAGGGGTCTGTTTAAAGTGCCTTGGCTGTTGCCGGTTCAGCGAAGAAGGCACGGTTTGGTCGCCCTGCCTTTTAGAGGAAGAGAAAGAAAGGCTCGCAGAAAAAATCAAACTACTGCCCGCTGCCAGACAGGGCAGTTTTATCTGCGCTTCTTTTAATCCCGCCCAGAATAAATGTATAATATATCCTTTACGCCCTTTTGAATGTCAGCTTTACCCCTTCCTGATCAACTTTAAGGCAAATAAAGTTTTTTTGGCCGTAGATTTAAATTGCCCTTTTGTGCAGGAGAATGCAGGAACCCAGGGCTTTAAAGAATATGTCCGGAAACTGGCGGATTTCTTCAACAGCCAAGAACAGAGGAACATCTTAAAGGGCAACCCCCAGATAATCCAAGCCTACAAAGAAGCCCAGGATTTAATAGAATTAAATATTTAAGCCATGAAGCTGAATACTCTCGCCCTCAAAGATAAACGGTTGTTTGAGAGGTTCCTCAATCTGTCTGTTCATGAGCTATCCGTCTATAACTTTACCAATATCTATATCTGGGAAAAGCTCTTCCAGATTAAGTGGCAGCTAATAGAAGAAAATCTTTGTGTATTCTTCCGGGATAATACGGGTTGTTTCTTATACCTTGCGCCGCTGGGCGAAAAAATAAATCCCGCGCTTGCCGTAAAGATTTTTAGCGTCATGGATAAATTTAACCGCAATAAAGACGTCTCGCGCATCGAAAATATAGAGGAAAAAGATCTGGCTTTTTATCGGGACGCAGGGTATATCTGCCGCGATAAGTTTAGAGACTACCTCTGTTCTAGGGACGACTTGGCAGGGCTAAAGGGCAATAAGTTTAAATCACACCGGGCGCTCTTTAATTATTTTATCAAGCATTATAAATACGAATACCTGCCCTTTTCTTGGCGGCAGAGGAAAGATTGCCTTAAGCTGTATCTGGAGTGGATGCAAGGCAGGCAAGGTAAAAGAACCGACCCTGTATATCAAGGGATGCTTCTGGACAGCCGCGCTGCCCTGGAGGCGCTGCTTGCAGGGTGCTCCGGGTTAAACCTCGTCGGCAGGGTGGTGAAAATAAGAGACGAAATCAAAGCCTTCACTTTCGGTTTTAGGCTGAATAAAGATATTTTTTGCATCTTATATGAAATAACCGACCTCTCCCTGAAAGGCTTATCCCAATTTATCTTCCGTAAGTTTTGCCTGGAATTAAAGGATTACAAATATATAAATATTATGGATGATTCGGGGCTGGCAAACCTAAAAAAAGTTAAGCTTTCCTATCGGCCGGTAAAATTAATCCCCAATTACGTGATTACCAGAAAAAATGCCGCAGAATATAGATGAGGTAGAATTTACTATTTTTGATACCGAAACCACCGGCTTAGACCCGGATTCCGGAGATAGGATAGTAGAGATCGCGGCTGTCCGCATCAAAGGCAGGGAAAAAATAGCATTTTTTGAGAGCCTGGTCAATCCGGGGAGAGAAATTTCAGAAGCAGCTTTTGCTGTCAACCACATTGATGCGGGAATGCTTAAAGGCGCGCCCCGGCCGCAGGAGGTGATGCCTAAATTCCTGGATTTTATCCGCAATAGCTGCCTCTGTTCCTATAACGCCGGCTTTGACCTGGACTTTTTAAATAACGAATTAAGGCTGCTGGGAAGAAAGGGCCTGGAAGAGGGGATAGTGGTGATAGACATACTGAAAATGGCCAAAAGGCTTCTGCCCGGATTAGAGCGTTACGCGCTCTGGTTTGTAGCCGAAGGATTGGGCATAAGAGAACAACAGCAGCACCGTGCCTTTTCCGACGTAGAATTGACCTTAAGCGTATTCGATAAACTAAAGAGGATACTGGGGGCAAAAGGAATCGAAGACTTTGCCAATTTTTCCCAGCTCTTCGGGATTAATTCCGGGTTTTTAGAGGATGTCAATAATCATAGGCTTGCCCTGATACAGGAGGCGATTAATCTGGGGGTAGGCTTAAAGATTAAATACCTCTCCAGTTCCAGCGCCGAAGTTACCGAGCGGCAGGTTATCCCCAAAGAAATCAGGCAGGAGAACAAGAAAAATTATCTGGTAGGTTTCTGTTCCTTAAGGCAGGATGAGCGTACTTTCAGGGTAGATAATATCTTGCAGCTGGAGATGGACAGATGAGGCTGGCAAAAATAAAGCTGCCTTTTAAATTAAGAAAATCAGTTCTGGCATTGGGGCCTCAAGGCAAGAATACCGTCTGTTTTGCCAAAGGCAGCCTTGCCTATCTTAGCCCGGTGCGTAATAATCTAAGCGACCCGGAAGATTTTTTGGCGTTTACCAAGGCGGCGAAATATTTTCTTAAAAAAGATCCGAAAGCCATCGCTTATGATTTACATCCAGAGTATCAGTCTTCTAAATTCGCAGCTCACCTATCACCTATCACCTATCACCTATCACCTATACAACATCACCATGCTCATATCGCCTCTTGCATGGCAGAAAACGGCCTAAAAAACAAAAAGGTAATCGGCGTGGCTTTTGACGGCACAGGGTTAGGTGCGGATGATGCGCTGTGGGGGGCGGAGTTTTTAATCTGCGATTATAAAAAATTTAGCCGGGTAGCGCATTTAAAAGAAATCCCGCTTCTTGGCGGGGAGAGGGCGATAAGAGAACCCTGGCGGCTGGCCGCAGCCTGGCTGTATTTAACCTATAAAGAGAAATTTTTAAGTTTGAAGATAAACTTTGTGAAAAACCTGGATAAGGATAAGTGGCGGATTTTAGAAAAAATGTATAAAATCCGCCTGAATTCCCCTCTGGCAAGCAGCATGGGCAGGCTTTTTGATGCCGTGGGTGCGTTAGTGCTGGAAAAGAAAAACGCCGCTGATGAGGCAGAGTTAGCCGTAGAATTAGAAAAACTGGCTGCCGGCTGCAGGCCGGAGGCTACAGGGTATGATTTTAACCTGCTTAAAGATAGGGATGGTTATACCCTGGACCCTGCACCCGCATTTAAGCAGATAGTCTCTGATTCAAAAAATAATCAACCTAAAAGCAAAATCGCTTATAAATTTCATTTGACCGTAGCGGAAATGATAAGAAAGACATGCATAGCTTTAAAAAAGAAAAGCAAGATAAATCAGGTAGTTCTATCCGGCGGGGTATTTCAAAATAAGCTTTTACTTCGGCTGTCTTTAGATTTATTATGTAAAGAAGGATTCCGGGTTTTTGTTCACCGGATCCTTTCTTCCAATGACAGCGGTATTTCTTTAGGCCAGGCAGTTATTGCCGGTATGCGCCGCTAAACGATTAAATTCAGGGCGGGGCGTTGCGCCCCGATAAAAAAATAGCTGTGGCGGAAGAAACTGATATGTGCTTAGCTATACCAATGAAAATAAAGGCTATTAAGGGTGATTTTGCCGAAGTCTCATCTGGCAGGCTCATCCGGACTATAAATATTCAGATGCTGCCGCAGGCAAAGGCAGGCGATTTTGTATTGGTGCACGCCGGTTTTGCCATCCAGAAAGTCGACCCGCAAGAAGCAAAAGAAACCTTAAGGTTAATTGATGAGATACGTTGACGAATTCCGCAATAAAGAATTGAGCATGAAAATTCTGGCGCGTATCAATGAAATAAGCCCGGCGCGCAGGGTTAATATCATGGAGGTCTGCGGCACGCATACCCAGTCGTTTTTTAGGTTCGGGCTGGATAAGCTGCTGGCTTCTAATATAAAATTGATTGCCGGGCCGGGTTGTCCGGTTTGCGTCAGCTCTTCGGGCTACATCGATTGCGCCGTCAAATTAGCCGCAGACGAAGAGATTATTATCGTTACTTTCGGCGATATGCTTCAGGTGCCCGGGAGTAAGTCTACGTTGGAGAAGGAGAGGGCAAAAAACGCAAATGTCACGGTAGTTTATTCTGCCCTGGATAGTTTAAAGATAGCGCAAAAAAACCCAGGTAAAAAAGTAGTGTTTTTAGCGGTAGGATTTGAAACCACTGCCCCTACGGTTGCCTTAAGTATTATTTCGGCAAAGAAAGAAAAGATTAAAAATTTATTTTTCTTTTCTTCCTTAAAACTTATTCCTCCGGCAATGGGTTACTTACTCAAGGATAAAAGGCTGGCGATCGACGCTTTTTTATGCCCCGGACATGTTTCCGCGATTATCGGCACCAGGCCCTATCAGTTCATCGCCAAAAAGTACGGCATAGCCTGTTGTGTGGCAGGTTTTGAGCCGCTGGATATTCTGGAGGGGATATACATGCTTCTTCAGCAACTGGCGCAAGCTAAAGCAAGAGTAGCAAATCAATATCTGCGCGCGGTAACCAAAAGCGGTAATAAAGAAGCGCAAAAGTTTATCCGCCGGGTTTTCAAAACAGCCGATGCCGATTGGCGCGGTTTGGGCAGGATCCCCAAAAGCGGACTGAAACTAAAAGATAATTTTTCTCAATTCGATGCCGAAAAGCAATTTCGTTTTAAACTCAGGAACCCGCGAACTCAGGAACCCGCGAACAAATGTAAGTGCGGCGATGTCTTAAAAGGCCTGATTAATCCTAAGGGATGCCCTTTATTTGCTAAAATTTGTAAGCCGGACAACCCCATCGGGCCCTGCATGGTCTCCCGGGAAGGAGCTTGTAATGCGTATTATAAATATCGCTAAAAACGCAAAACGCAAAACGCAAAACGCAAAACCACAATGTAAAATTAAAAATTTCAACTTTTGCTTTGCAATTTTTACTTCTTACTTCTTACTTCTTACTTTGATATCCGGCTGCGTCCAAAAAAATGACATAGAGCAGGCTAAAAAGTATGCCGCGCAATCAGAAGCCAGCTACCAGCAGGCGATAAAGATACATCAGGAGCTTATTGCAAAAGGCCAGGACCTGGATAAATTGCACTACCAGCTCGGCCGGTTATATTATGCGCACGGTGAATTTGATAAGGCGATCGCAGAGCTTAAAAAAACAAACCTTATGCCTGCTAAGAAATTCCTCGCCATCGCCTGTTACCGCACGGGAAATTTTACCGACGCCCTGGAGGTTTTTAATAAAAACGAAATCGCCGATGACGAATACCTTTATTATCAGGGGCTGACCTGTGAAAAGTTAAACCTTTTTGACAAAGCGCTGGACATTTATAGAAAGATAAAAGGGCGCCAGTTTGCGGCACTTGCCGCCGGGCGCATTAATGTTATCGAAAAGCAGGTTAATCTAGAGGACATAAAAGACATAGACCCCGGGGTTGCCCAAATTATAGCCGCTGCCCCCAAGGCAGAGCAATATCCCCAGGCAGGGGCATTGATTTTGTCTTGCCGGGAAAGAATAGAGATTACGCCGGAGAATACGCAAGTGGCGTATTTGCATTATATCGTCAAGATTATAAATGAGCGCGGTAAAGAAGATTTCTCGGAAAGCCACCTGGAGTATGACTCTACCTACGAGAAGGTAGAGTTAGAGTATGCCCGTACCATCCGGCCGGACGGCAGGGTCGTAGAGGTCGGCTCCCGCCATATCCGCGACGTCTCTAAGTACCTTAATTTTCCGCTTTACAGCAATGCCCGGGTTTATATTATTTCCTTTCCCGAAATCGCAGAAGGTTCTGTCATAGAATACAAAGTAAAAATTTATCGTAACCAGCTGGTTAATAAAAAAGATTTTGCCTTAAGTTATCCGGTGCAGGCCTCAGAGCCGATTATGAAAGCGGGTTTCAAGCTGGAAATACCCAAGGCAAGAAAGTTAGCGGTGAAGACATTAAACGAAAAATATAACCACTTCGGGGCAGATTTAAAGCCGCGCATAAAAGAGGATGGCGGCCGCCTGATTTATGAGTGGCAGTTTGATAATATCCCGCAGATTATCCCGGAATCCAGTATGCCTGCCGGCATAGAAGTAAACCCCACGATTATCGTTTCTACTTTTAAGTCCTGGCAGGAGATTTATCAGTGGTGGTGGGATCTGGCCAAAGATAAAATCAAGGCCGATAGCGCCATCAAAGAGAAAGTCAAGGAACTGACCGGGAAGCTCGATTCCGCCGCAGCCAGGGCCAGGGCGGTTTATAATTTTTGCGCCAGGAAGATCCGTTATGTGGCAGTGGAATACGGGGACGCCGGCTACGAACCGCACAAGGCCGAGGATGTTTTCCGAAATAAATACGGAGACTGTAAAGACCAGGCTATACTTTTAGTTACCATGTTAAGGGAGGCGGGGTTGCCGAGCTGGCCGGTGCTCATCCCGACGAAAAGCAATTATAATTTAGACCCGGAATTTCCCTCCATGCTTTTTAACCACGCCATTGCCGCAGTGCAGTTAGAAGAGGGGTTAGTATTTCTTGACCCTACGGCAGAGACTTGCGCTCTGGGGGACCTGCCGGGAGCTGATCAGGATAGAAGGGTGCTTGTAATCAAAGAGGATAACTATGAAATACAGAATACTCCTCTATATCCTGCCGCGCATAACCTGAATAAACAGTGCCTTAAGATAGAGGTAAGCAGAGGCGAGTCGATAAATGCCCGGAAAGAGGTTTTTACTTACGGCGTGTATGACCAGGCGCAGAGATACTGGCTGTTATACACCGCCCCGGAGCTAATCGAAGAAGCACTCAAACAAAAAATCCAGGAGATTTCTATCGGCGCCAAGTTAAAAGATTATCGGATCAAAAATTTAGACGACCTGAATACGCCGGTGGCGCTTGATTATTCTTTTCAAGGGCCGGAATATTTTACCTCTGCAGGATTTTTAAGGATTATGCCGCAGCTTAGCTTTCTGGATACTTCGCTGGTTGCCAAGGACAGGCGTAACTACCCCATTGATTTTAATATCCTGGAGAGCAAAGAAACCATATTAGAAGTTGCCATCCCGGATAATTTTAAGCTAAAATATATTCCGCAGAGCATAGCGCAGGATAACCCCTGGTTTAAGTTTAGCGTAGAATATAGCCTTAAAGGCAGCACCATTTATTTCAGGCAAAATACGCAATTGAAAAAAACTCAGGTTACCGAAGCCGAATACGGCGAGTTTAAAAAATTATTCGAGGGATTGGCCAAGAAGGTCAAGCAGAGGGTAATTCTGGAGAAGAAAAAATAAAGATGGATGCAAAAAAAGAGAAGCCTGGCGAGGAGCGCCGCAGATACATCCGCCTGGACACGGTATTTCCGGTAGAGTTCCGCCTGGTGAGCCCGGATAAGGAAAAGTTTTTATCGGACTGGCTACAGGGTTTTACCAATAATTTAAGTAAGGGCGGAATCTGCTTGGAGGTAAATAACCTTAAAGACGAGCTGGCTGCATTAATAAAAAACCAACAGGCCAGGATTTCTTTAAACATCGCTATGCCTATCGGCGGAAAACCGGTTCAGGCCGTAGCAAGGATAGCCTGGATAAAAGAGGCCGACGCGCAATTGCACAAATATCTTATCGGCCTATCTTATGAAGAGATTGACCCGCGGCAGAATAGCAAGATGATGCGTTATGCCCGGGCAAAAAAATTATTCGTTCCTGCGGTATTTTTTTTAATCTTTATTTTAAGCGCAAGCTTTGCCGTAGGCAGGTATATCAACCTGCAATTGACGCGCAGCAATAAAGCGTTGGTCGAGCGGTTGGTCAGAGTCATACAGGAGACCGGCGCCGCCAAACAAAAGATAAGAGTAATCAACAAAGACAGGCAGGCCCTGGAAACAAAAATAAAAGATTTGCAATCGCGTATTGCTGAGGCCAGCCAGGAAAAAGAAGCCCTTGATGCGCAACTGAAGAGCGAAGGGCAAGGGGGAGCGCAGAAAATAGAAGAATTGAGCGTACTGCTGGGAAAGTTAGCCGCAGATAAATCTTCCCTGCAGCAGGAGTTAGCAGCCTTAAAGCATAAGGAAGATATCGCTGCGGAAGAACTGCGGCGCCTGGATCAGAATAAGCTCACTCTCGAGAAAGCGAATTTAGATAAAATGTACCGCTGGCTGGAAACACACCAGAATCCGCGCACCGGCCTGGTGATGAGTTTTGAAGGAGACAGTGATATCGCCGGCTGGGCATTTACCTATGACCAGGCATTGCTGATTCAGGTTTATGCTAATTTCGAGGATGCCGAGCGCTCCAGAAAAATACTGGATTTTTTCAGCAAAAGGGCAGAAAGGGCAGGCAGGCAATTCCTTAATGCCTACTATGTCAATGACGGCAGCCCCGCAGAGTTTAGCGTGCACAGCGGGCCGAATATCTGGCTGGGTGTCGCCATAGTCCAATATACCCGCAAGACCGGCGACCGCAGTTACCTTCACTTAGCCGAAGAGATCGCCTCTTCTGTAATAGCTTTACAGAATGAAGACAAAGATGCCGGTATCCGGGGCGGGCCGCAGATAAGCTGGTATTCTACGGAGCATAACTTAGATGCCTATGCTTTTTTTAATATGTTATATAAAATTACCGCAAAAGAACGTTATGCGCAGGCGCGGAATAAAGTTTTGAATTGGCTACTGAAACACACCTACGATAAAACAGATATACCGGTTAAGCGCGGCAAGGGAGACTCTACTATTGCTACCGATACCTATGCCTGGTCAATTGCCGCGATTGGCCCGGAAAAATTAGCTGAGCTAGGGATGGATCCGGATAAGATTATCGAGTTTGCCGAGCAGAACTGTGCCGCGGAAGTCAGCTATCTGCGTCCCGAAGGCCAAAGCGTAAAAATCAAGGGTTTTGATTTCGCCCCCCAGAGGCATACCTCCAGGGGCGGCGTAGTTTCTTCGGAGTGGACCGCCCAGATGGTGATATCCTTTAAAATTATGGCGGATTTTTACCGCCGGAAAAACATGGATGCGCAGGCCGATATTTACTCCCAAAAAGCGCGGGAATATCTGGCGCAGCTGGGCAAGATGATTATTTCCAGCCCCTCGCCTTCGGGTCAGGGAGAAAGCTGCCTGCCTTATGCCACGCAGGACTTTGTGGATACCGGGCACGGCTGGATGACCCCCAAAGGCAAAGCTACCGGTTCGGTAGCCGGTACTGCCTATGCGATTTTTGCCTATTATGACTATAATCCTTTAGGGCTCGGGGAATGAAGCGCGCATTAAAAGGTATTTATAAAAAATTATATTCGCATTTCGGGCCGCAAGCCTGGTGGCCGGGGGATTCGCCTTTTGAGGTGATGGTAGGGGCAATCCTGACCCAGAATACCAGCTGGGCAAATGTAGAAAAGGCGATCAAGAATCTTAAAAATAATAAACTGCTTACGCCGGATAAGCTTTACCGGTTGCATCCTAAGAAACTAGCTTTACTTATCCGTCCGGCCGGATATTATAATATTAAAGCAAAACGCCTGAAGAATTTTCTGGAGTTTTTTATCAATCATTACCGGGGCAGCGTAAAAAAAATATCACAGAAAACAAGTAAAGCTTTACGCCAGCAATTACTTTGCGTAAACGGTATCGGCCCGGAGACCGCGGACTCGATACTGCTTTATGCCCTGAATAAACCGGTTTTTGTGGTCGACGCCTACACTAAAAGAATATTCTTGCGGCACAAGCTGATTAAGGATAGCGGTTCATATGCCCAAGTGCAGGATTTATTCATGCGCAATTTAAAGCCCAGCGCAAAATTATTTAACGAATACCACGCGCTATTGGTTAAATTAGGTAAAGATTTTTGCCTCAAAAATAAACCCAAGTGTAATATATGCCCATTAAAATAGCAAAAGTTTATAGTTCATGGTTCATAGTTTATAGCCTTGTGTTTTTACTGGTTACTAGCTGTTATGCCGCTCCCTGCTACGGAACAAAGATGCCGAAAAGAAATGAATTTTTCGGCGGGTTCCAGAATTATATTATTTTTAACCGCGACCTGGAGGATGACTATGGCAAGCTGCGTAGCATCCAGAATTTTTTCATGCTATCCTACGGCGTATGCGACTGGTTTTCAATAGATTTAAAAGGCGGCGCAGGAGACATAAGGCAACGCCCGGCTACGGCCAGCGAAATAGACTATGCCTATAGTTTTGCCGGCGGATACGGCCTGCGCTTAAGGCTTTATGATGCCCACAAGATCAAAGCCGTATTTGGATTTCAACATATCAGCGTCCATCCTAAACATACTTATGCCGCAGGGGTAAAGCAGAGGGCAATCTTAGATGACTGGCAGACTTCATTGCTGGCTTCTTACGACCTGGGATTTGTTAATCCATATATAGGCACCAGATGGTCCAGAATTGATTATATCCACTGGCAGGACGATAGGCGCAAGCGCAAAATGTCTGATTACGGCAAGAGCTGGGGGTTGATTTTCGGTTTTGACCTGCCGCTGGCGCAAAAAATCTGGATTAATCTGGAAGGCCAGTTTTTTGACAGCGAAGCCTTGGCGGCAAGCATAAATTTTAAATTCTAAATGGTAAATAAAAAACGCTTAATAAAACTGACCCAGGAACTCATCCGGATAAATTCCGAGAATCCTCCGGGGAACGAAGTTAAAATCGCCTCTTTTGTAAAAAAGTATCTGCAAGGCCTGGGCTTACAAGCACGGACTTATGCCTTCCGTAAAGGCCGCCCTAACCTGGTGGCGGTATTAAAGGGGCACCATGCCAGGCGTACGCTGCTGCTCACCCCGCATTTAGATACGGTTCCCGTCGGGCTAAGCTGGAGTTTTGCGCCTTTTAGCGGGACAATATCCAGAGGTCGTATTTACGGTTTAGGCGCTACTGACTGCAAGGGAAATCTCGCCGTGGGCCTGGAGGCAATAAATAGTTTAGTTGAAAATAAAACCGTTTTAGATTATAATCTCATTTTTGCCGCCACTGCCGATGAGGAGAGCGGTTCAGAACTGGGCCTGATTCCGCTGCTTGACAAAGGCATCATCAAAGCTGATGCAGCGGTGGTCCTGGACTGCGACGGTTTTTCTATTGTCGTCGCCCAAAAAGGGCTGGTCCATCTTAAAATAAAGATTAAAGGCAAAAAAGCGCACGGCGCCTATCCCTGGCGGGGGATAAATGCCATAGATATAGCTATCGAGATAATCCGCGCGTTAAAAGAGCAAAAGTTAGCGTATAAGAAAAATAAATACCTTAAGGCCCCGACGATGAACGTAGGCACTATCAGGGGCGGAGATAAAGTCAATGTCGTGGCGGACTGGTGCGAGTGCGAACTGGATTTTCGTTTCTTGCCGGGCACAAGAGCTAATAAATTGCTGAAACATATAAGAGGCGTAGTGGCAAGGCATAGCCGTAAGTATCAGATTGAAATAGAAGGCATTCAGAGGCCCTACGAGATAGAGGCAAAACATCCTTTGGTGCAATATCTGTCCTTGGCCATGAGGAAGGCAGGGGCAAGGCCGCTGATTGAGGGCTCGGAAGGGGCAACGGTGATAACCTTTTTCCAGGATAAAAATATTCCGGCGGTGGCTACCGGTTTTGGTTCCTCCGGCTGTGCCCATATAGCGGATGAATACGTAGAAATAGATAATTTATACCGCGGCGCCAGGGCATTAGAGGAATTTTTAAAAATGTATCGGTTTAATCAAGGAGCGTAATTATGGAAGGTGTCAAAATTTTAAAAAGGCCGAAGCTAAACAATCCTTATTTAATTGTTGCCTGGCCCGGAATGGGAGAAGTGGCTTTCCGGGCAGGGAGTTATCTGGTAGAGGCCCTGAAGGCGGAAGAATTAGCCCAGATTCCCCCGGAGGACTTTTTTTATCTTACCGGCAGCGTCGTGCAGCAGGGGGTATTATCGGCTCCGGAATTGCCGCAGAATAAGTTTTATTATTGGAAGAATGCCTCCGGAAAACAGGATTTGATAATTTTTGTCAGCAATGCCCAGCCGGATTTAGCCAGGGCGCAGGAGTACTGCCAGAGGATACTGGAGGTAGCTGGAGTCTTTAACGCCAAGACCGTAATCAGTTTTGCCGCCATGCCTCAGGCGATTGACCATACCCAGGCCCCCGCTGTCTGGTTTAGCTCTACCTCAAAAGAAATTAACCAAACCCTGAATAAATACAATTTAAACCTTTTGACCGAAGGTCAGATCAGCGGCATGAACGGCTTATTCTTAGGGCTAGCCAAAAAATCCGGCCTCCAGGGTTTTTGCCTTTTGGGAGAGATCCCGCTTTATACCATTCAGGTGGAAAATCCCAGGGCCGCGCATGCGGTCCTGGAAGCCGCCAGTAGGATACTGGAAATAAAATTAGATTTCACCGGCCTTATCGAGCGGGTGCATAGTATGGAGGGAGAGATAAACAAGCTCTTGGATTATCTTAAGCTGGGCTCCCCCATTGCCCCTATCGGCGAAGAGGAAATAGAAAAGATAAAAAAATATTTGAGCCAACTTACTAAGCTTCCGGTTTCGATAAAGGCAAATATCGAGAAGCTGTTTGTCCAGGCTAAAACGGATATTTCCAAGGCCAACGAATTAAAGGCAGAGCTGGATAAGTGGAATGTCTATAAAGAATACGAAGACAGGTTCCTGGATTTATTCAAAAAAAGACAACAGAAGGATAAGGGCAATTGACCCCTCGATTTTACTTCGGGGTCAATGGTGAGCGGAGTCGAACCATTGATGGGTGAAAACGGAATAGAGGCGGTTATTTTTGATTTAGGCAATGTTTTAATCAGTTTTGACCACTCCATCGCCGCCAGAAAAATATTAGGGTTTACGGAAAAGACCGAGCGGGAAATATTCGACCTATTTTTTGATTCCGGGCTCACCGGGCTCTTTGAAGAAGGGAAAATCCCTCCCGAAGAATTCTTCCTGCGGATAAAAGAGATGCTCGGTTTAAAACTGGATTATGCAGGCTTTTTGCCTATCTGGAACGAGATATTCTTTTTGACTTCGGATAATCATGACGTCTATAAGGTGGCCAAGAGGCTTAAGGGCAGGTATAAAACAGCATTGCTTTCCAACATTAATGTTTTACACTTTAATTACCTGAAACAAATCTTTCCTCTTTTCGATGCCTTTGACTGCGTGTTTACTTCTTTTGAGTTAGGCATGCGTAAACCCCACCCCCTGATTTACGGCCGGGCACTAGAAGCTCTGGGGGTGAAAGCGCCGGAGAATATCTTTTACACCGACGATAGAGCAGAGCTTATAGAGAAAGCCGCTACGCTAGGCATTCGGGGTTTTGTTTTTAAAAATACAGCCCAGTTGATCCGAGACCTAGAAGGCGCAGGGGTAAAAATTAATTAAAGATGCCGACTTCAAAAATACTGCTGGGGCACGGCTCGGGGGGCCGGCTGATGCACGGCTTAATTAAAGAGTTGCTGCTTAAAAAATTACGCAACCCATTATTAAAAGAGCTTTCCGACGCCGCTTGCATAAATTATAAAGAAAGGCTGGCTTTTTCTACCGATTCTTTTGTAGTTAACCCCCTGAATTTTGCCGGCGGAGATATCGGCAAGTTATCCGTTTGCGGCACGGTGAATGACCTGGTGATGCTGGGGGCGGTGCCGGAATACCTCTCCCTGGCATTGATTATCGAAGAAGGCCTGGATTACAAGATACTGGAGCAGGTCGTTGATTCTATCGCCCTGAATGCCAGAGCCGCAGGCATACTTTTTGTTACCGGAGACCTGAAGGTAGTGGAGAAGGGCGCCTGCGATAAACTATTCATTAATACTTCCGGCATCGGTAGGATCATTTCCGGCAGGCGGCTTTCTTTAAAGAACATAGAGGTAGGAGATAAGATTATTATCAGCTCGGATATTGGCCGGCACGGTTTAGCGGTTTTAGCCAAAAGAAAAGAACTGGATTTTAAGTTTAACATAAAAAGCGATTGCGCCGCGCTGAATGGCTTATTAATACCGGTGATAAAAAAAACAAAGGCCATAAAATTTATGCGCGATCCTACCCGGGGAGGACTAGCCACCACCCTGAATGAAATTGCCGCAGGCACAAAACTTGGGATTATCATCGAGGAAGAAAATATACCCGTATCCAGGGAGGTAAGGACAGCCGGTGAGCTATTGGGGATAGACCCTTTGTATGTGGCTTGCGAAGGCAGGGCGATACTGGTGGTAGAAAAAAGTAAAAGCAGAGGAATTTTAAACTTATTAAGGAAGCATCCTTTAGGCAGAAACGCCCGCCAGATAGGAGCGGTGGTCAAGAAACCCAAGGGGCAGGTAATACTTAAAACAATCTTAGGCACCGAGCGCATCCTGGATATGCTCACCAGCGACCCCCTCCCGCGCATCTGTTAAAGATGAAAAGTAATAAATACCAGAGAAGATTCTATCGGGATTGGGGTAGGCCTAAGGATTTGCAGAGCTTGCGCATCATAGACAAAGAAACTGACCTGCAGATACTCGCCGATAAAAAAATAGATAAAGATTTTATCAGGCAAAGGATTGGTTTATACCGCAGGCAAATAGAGGCCTATATTGCCAAAGATCCCAGGTTTTTAACCAGCCTCAAGCCCATCGCCGTAGAATTAGGCGCGCCCTTGATTGTAAGAGAGATGAGCGAGCAGGCAAAAAAGGCTAATGTGGGGCCGATGGCCTCGGTTGCCGGGGCAATAGCCCAGGCCGTAGGGAAAGATTTATTGAAGAAGGGCCATAAAGAAGTTATTATCGAAAACGGCGGGGATATATTCATAAAGACTAAAAAAATACGCAGCGTCGGCCTTTACGCCGGCAGGTCAAAGCTATGGCGCGTATTAAGCTTAAAAATAAAACCGGCCGATACGCCGCTTGGCATCTGCACTTCTTCCGGGACCATCGGGCATTCTTTAAGTTTCGGCTCTGCGGATAGTGTAGTAATTTTAGCTAAAGATGCCTCTCTGGCCGATGCCGCAGCCACTGCCACCTGCAACAGGGTGCGGTCCAAAGATGATTTAGAGAAGGCATTAGATTTTGCCAGGTCCATCAAGGGCGTTGTGGGTATAGCGATAATATTTAAAAAGAATCTGATTGCCTGGGGGAAGGTGGAGTTTTTTTAAATTTTAGGTTTTCCCGTCGATAAATCCAATCCCGTAAATTCGTCAAAAATTCAAAAATTACTTGACAGAAACAAGATATTGTGATAAAAATAATTGTTAATACAAGATATTGGGTAAAAGTTTTAGCTAATTTTTTGGAGGTAAGTAAATTCAGTTGGAAAAAAATGGTAAGGTTAATAGGGCTCGCATAAACAAGGGGCCCTTATTTTTTAAGTAAGGGCACAATTTACGGAATAAAATGACGTAAATTGTATGCCTTGGATGAAAAAGTAATGTTCCTCGCGTAAGCGCTCGTACTTTTCTTTGAAAAGTACTTCGCACGCTCGGAATAAATTCGCGCAAATAACTTACTCACACCTTTGGTGTTCGTAAGTTATGCGCTCATTTAATGAAAACCGTAGGATTAACGTACGATTTAAAGACAGATTACGAGTTTAAAGAAGGCGACCCCCCGGATGCCAACGCCGAATTCGACCATCCCTCCACCATAGACGTCATTGCCGAGGCAATTAAGGCCTGCGGTTTCCCGGTAAAAAAAATCGGTAACGTCTCCAATCTCTTGGAAAAGATAGATAATCTGGGCGTAGATATTGTTTTTAACATCTCCGAAGGTATATCCGGCAGAAACCGCGAATCGCAGGTCCCGGTATTGCTAGAGATGAGAGGGATTCCCTTTGTAGGCGCAGACGCCCTCACTTTAGGCATGGCGCTGGATAAGATCATGGCTAAAAAAATTTTTATCAGCGAAGGGATACCTACCCCGAAATTCTTTGAAATAAAAAGCCCGGAAGCGCTGAATGATACCGACCACCTGAAGTTCCCCCTGATTGTAAAGCCGCGTTTTGAAGGCTCATCTAAAGGCTTAAGCGAAGATTCGCGCGTGGAGAATATGGATGAATTAAAGAAACAGGCCGAATATGTGGTCAATACCTATAAGCAGCCGGCGCTGGTGGAAGAGTTTATTTCCGGCCAGGAATTCACCGTCGCCGTCGTCGGTAATGACCCGCCGGAGGCGATGCCGGTGGTGCAGATAAAGATAGACGGCCGCTTTAAACTTAACGATAAGTTCTATACTTTCGCGCGGATCACTTCGGACAGGTTAGAATATATCTGCCCGGCGCACATCAGCGCCGATTTAAAGAAGAAGCTTTGCGATTTGGCGCTTAAGACCTATAACGCGGTAGAGTGCCGTGATTTCGGCAGGGTGGATTTCAGGGTGGATAACAAAGGCCGCGCTTATGTCTTAGAGATTAATCCCCTGCCGTCTTTATCGACGGAGGACGTATTTTTATTGGTAGCCAAAGAAACAGGCATCTCTTACGAGCAGATGATCGGCAAGATTTTAGAGAGCGCGCTTAAAAGATACAATCTAAACTGAATGAACCCCGCCCTTCCTAATGAAGGATGGGGGATTATGAAAGGAAGGGCGGGGTGAAGATCGCCTTAACTTATAATTTAAAAGAAAAGGATTCCACCAAGCCGGAGGATTATTTTTCCGAGTTTGATTCCCAGGAGACCGTCTCGGCAATCGTCTCGGCAATCCAGAAAAACGGCCATAGCGTAGAGGCGGTCAATGCCGGCGGGGAAAACCTCTTTTCCTATTTCCGGAAGAACCCTGTGGACATGGTCTTTAATATCGCCGAAGGCTCATCCGGAAAGTTCCGCGAGTCCGAGATTCCGGCAATACTGGATTATTTAAACATACCCTATACAGGTTCTAATACTTTATCGTTGGCCATGGCCTTAAACAAAGCGCTGACCAAAAAAATATTAAAAGCGGAGAATATACCCACTCCGCGCTTTCAGGTATTTGCAAAAGGTAACGAAGAATTACTTGCGGATTTGAAATTTCCGCTCATCGTAAAGCCTAACCGCGAAGGCTCGGCTAAAGGCATTAATGCTTCCAATGTGGTGCATACCAAAGATGTGCTTTTTTCCAAAGTCAAGGAAATCATCGATACCTATAAACACGAAGTAATCGTAGAGGAATTTATCGACGGGAAAGAGCTGACCGTGGGGATTTTGGAAAACGGAAAGACGTGCGTTTTGCCGATTCTAGAGATAGATTTTTCAAATTGTATCAAAAGCGGCGAATATTTTTATTCCTGGAGAATGAAGGAGTACCAGGGTAACGAGGAATTAGGTCTGGTGCCGGTCTTTCATTGTCCGGCGCGCCTGGATAAGGAAACCGAAGAAAAAGTCAAAGAGGTGGCTTTAAAGACGCACCGGGCCATCGGGTGTTTTGGTATCTCTCGCACCGATATACGCTTAAGCAAAGATAATATTCCCTATGTCTTAGAGATTAATCCCCTGCCCGGACTTGATCCCAATGAATCAAATTTCCCCATGATGGCTTATGCGGCGGGGATGAAATATGAGGATCTGATTGAGGCGATATTGACCAGCGCCTCAGAAAGGACAAGGCTAAATTGATTAACAATGCGGCGGTATCTGAAAACCAGAAGTTGCTGCAGGAAACACAGGCGCTGCCCCGGCCGGTGCGTAGGGCGCTGGATTACCAGCAGATCAGCCTGTATAAAGAAGTAAATCCCCTGGATTGGGAGGATTGGCATTGGCAGATAAAGCACAGAATTTGCAGTAAGGAAGAACTCGCGCAGATTATAAAATTAACTCCGGAAGAAGAAGAGGGCATTGGCAAAGCTAGCGGCCGGCTTTCTATGGCGATTACTCCTTACTGGGCTAGCCTCATTGATCCGGAGGACCCGAATTGCCCTTTGCGGCGCCAGGCAGTGCCTGTGGCTGCGGAATCCGTGGTCTCTCCGCACGAAATGGTGGATCCCTGTGCCGAGGACAGAGATTCGCCTGCCCCGCACCTGGTCCACCGCTATCCGGATAGGGTCTTATTGCTGGCTACCGAGCATTGCGCGATGTATTGCCGGCATTGCACCCGGCGCCGGTTAGTCGGCGACCACAGAGACGATAACTCCGCGTCGAGATTTGATGCAGCAATAGAATATTTAAAATCCAACCGCAAAGTAAGGGATGTGCTTATTTCCGGCGGAGACCCCTTTATTTTAGAGGACGAAGAGATAGAAGCGCTGATCCAGAAGATACGCGCCATCTCACACATAGAATTTTTGCGCCTGGGCACGCGCGTACCGGTGACGCTTCCGCAGCGCATCACCGAAAAACTGGTAAATATGCTTAAAAAATATTCGCCGCTCTGGATAAGCATACATTTTAACCATCCCAAAGAGATCACCAAGCGCTGCAAAATCGCCTGCGAAATGCTGGCTGATAGCGGGATCCCCTTAGGCAGCCAGAGCGTGCTTTTAAAAGGCATCAATGACCGGCCCTACATCATGAGGAAACTGATGCAGGAATTACTGCAGATCCGGGTCAGGCCCTACTATATCTATCAGTGTGACCCTGTCCGGGGCACGCAGCATTTTCGTACGCCGGTAGCCGCAGGTATAAACATTATGGAGAAACTGCGCGGGCACACCTCAGGATATGCGGTGCCGTCCTATGTCATCGACGGGCCGGGAGGCGGAGGGAAAATTCCGGTCGGGCCCAACTATATCCTTTCGCAGGCTAAAGGGAAATACGTCTTGCGCAACTACCGCGGAAAAATTTACACTTATCTGGAATAAGCGTAAAACAACTTTACGTTTTTATTCCTTGACCCGCCATTTTCGCTGTTATATAATTAACCTCTCTTGAATAAGCCCCGAAAATAACGCCTTAACGCCCGAACATATAGGATTGTTCGGCGTGCGCTTGCTGCGCGAGGAGTCTTTGTTATGAGTGCCTTGTCCAAACGCAATTTTATCCTTTTAGGCCACGCCCAATCAGGTAAAACCACCTTAGCCGAGACAATACTTTATTTGTGCAAAGCTACTAACCGCAAAGGCGCGGTTGCCGACGGGACTACGGTCAGCGACTATGGCTTTGACGAGATAGAGCGTAAAAGTTCGATTAACTCCAGTTTATTATTCTGTGATTAC
>Ga0163200_1000396_pt1 | contig 19222 bp, 13 predicted proteins | sample PL_2010_200m_FD_113535 | JGI IMG/M metagenome (GOLD analysis project Ga0163200, IMG submission 113535) | Freshwater microbial communities from Powell Lake, British Columbia, Canada to study Microbial Dark Matter (Phase II) - PL_2010_200m | ecosystem: Environmental > Aquatic > Freshwater > Lake ... | reverse complement strand
TGGGGCGGGTTGCACAGTTGGAAGTACGCGGTGCAATTGCTCGAAGAAGTCGGTCAGCCGCGCGTGGTAGGGTTCCAGGCCGACATGGCGCACACGTTGTTGTTCATGCTCGGCTATAACGCACCGGAGCACCGGCTCGTGCCGGAGAAGTTCAACTGGGAACCGGACAAGTTCCACGCCGCGATGAAGAAGATGACCAAGGCGTTGCGTCCGTGGACGTTTGATTTCCACGTCGCCCAGAACGACGCGACGGTCAAAGGCTCCGGCACACACGACAAGACCGGCCGCCACTGTCTGGCCACCGACCCGAACGGCAAGCTCAACATCGCCCGCGACGCCGGTTACTGGCTGCGCGACGATGCCGGCAAGGTCACGAAGAAGGTCAAAAGCATCTGCTGGGACGGCTGCATGTTCCCGAACGATGTGATGATGAAACAGGAAACCTGGAACAACATCCTCGCCGCCATGATCCAGGTGCGCGAGAACCACGGTTGGAAGGAATAGAGAGCAATGAAAAAACTTAACGTCGGTCTGATCGGCTGCGGCTTCATGGGCCGCACGCACTCCAACGCCCACCGCAAGGTGAACAACTTCTTCGACCTCGACTACCAGCCGGTACTCAAGGCGATTTGCGACTTCAACGAGGAGAAGGCCACCGCCTTCGCCAAGCAATGGGGATTCGAGTCCGTCGAGACGGACTGGAAGAAGCTCATTGCCCGCAAGGATATTGACCTCGTGGACATTTGTCTGCCGAACAACCTCCACATGGAGGTCGCCATCGCCGCGGCGAAGGCGGGCAAGATGATCATCTGCGAAAAGCCGCTCGCGCGCAACGGCAAGGAAGGCGCGCTGATGGTCAAGGCCATCGAGAAAGCCGGTGTGCCGAATCTCGTCTCGTACAACTACCGGCGCATCCCGGCCGTCACGCTGGCGAAGCAACTCATTGACGAAGGCAAGCTCGGGAAGATTTTCCATTACCGGGCGAAATTCCTCCAGGACTGGACGATCTCGAAAGACCTGCCGCAAGGCGGCGACGGGCTTTGGCGGCTCGACGTCAAGGTGGCCGGCAGCGGCGTGACGGGTGATCTGTTGGCGCACTGCATTGACACGGCCATCTGGTTGAACGGTAGCGTGGACAAGGTCAACGCGATGACCGAGACGTTCATCAAGGAACGCAAACATCAGTTGACCGGCAAGATGGAGAAGGTCGGCATTGACGACGCCTGCGCGTTCCTCGCCCGATTCCAGAACGGGTCGCTGGCGACGTTCGAGTCCACCCGGTACGCCCGCGGTCACAAGGCGCTCTACACCTTCGAGATCAACGGCGAGCACGCCTCGATCGCCTGGGACCTGCACGACCTGCACCGGCTCCAGTATTTCGAGCACCGCGACGAAGGCCGCTTGCGCGGCTGGCGTTCGATCCACGTCACCGACGGCGATCATCCGTACATGAAAAACTGGTGGGTGCCGGGCTTGGCGATTGGTTACGAGCACAGCTTCGTTCACCAGCTCGCCGACTTCATTCAGGGTCTCCAGACCGGCAAGCCCGCCGGGCCGACGTTCCGCGATGCGCTGGAAACGCAGTACGTCTGTGACGCCGTGCTGAAGTCAGCGAAGACCGGTCGCTGGGAAAAAGTGAAGCATTGACGCATCATCGCGTCCAAATTCGCAACCTACGGGAGGTTTGTTTATGAACCGACGTGTGTTTCTCAAGACAGCGGCGAAGGCGGGCGCATTGCTCGCCATGCCGATGATAGTGCCGGCCTCGGTGCTGGGCCGCGGCGGATTCGTCGCGCCAAGCGAGCGCATTGTGCTCGGCGCAATCGGCATTGGCAATCGCGGCTCCTACGACCTCGGATGTTTCCTCGAAGAAGAGGATGTGCAGTTCGTCGCGATCTGCGACGTCAAGGAGGAGCGTCGCAAGGTGGTCAAGCAACGAGCCGACGAGAAGTACGGCAACAACGCCTGCGCGACCTACCGCGACCTTCGCGAGTTGCTGGCGCGCGACGACATTGACGCGGTGCTCATCGCCACGGGACCGAACTGGCATTGCCTCGCTTCGGTGACGGCCGCCAACGCCGGCAAGGACGTTTACTGCGAGAAACCCTGCACGAAGAACATCGCTCAAAGCCTGATCCTCGCCGACACCTTCCGTCGCACCGGCCGCATCTTCCAAGCCGGCACGCAACGGCGCAGCCTGCCGAACTTCGAGTTCGCCGTGGACCTCGCGCGCCGCGGCAAGCTTGGTAAACTCCAGACTCTCCACGCGCAACCCCGCGGATTGGAGACAGTGACGAGCGGCTGGATGCCAGAAGAGCCTGCGCCGCCCAAGGAGGAAGGCGATTGGGACCTCTATCTTGGCGCCGCGGCTTGGCGTCCGTTCAACAACAACTTGTTCAAGAGTGCGTTCCACTTCGAGAAAGGCGGCGGCCTCGTTGGCGGCGGCTGTCTTGAATGGGGTTCGCACTGTGTGGACCTCTGCCAGTGGGCCAACGACGCCGACACCACCTCGGCGATTGAGTACTGGCCGGAAGGCAAGGAGTTGCACGCCCGCTACGCCAACGGCGTCAAGCTGGTCATGCGCGACACCGACTGGCTGCCCAACATCGGCTCCTGCCCCGTTCGTTTCGAGGGTGCGACCGGATGGGTTGAAACCGGCGACAACGGCGACCTCTATGCCAGTTCTCCGGACCTGCTTGCCGGCAAACGCGCCAAAATCGGCGGCTACCCCGCGAACTTCCACATCCGTAACTTCCTCGATTGCGTCAAGACCCGCGCCCAGACCCGCGCTCACGCCGACGCCGCCTGTTACGCGCACATCACCTGTCACGCCGCCAACATCGCGCTGTTCCTCGAACGCAAGGTCAAGTTCGACCCGGTGAAGAACGAATTCATCAACGACGCCGAAGCCAACCGGCTCCGCTCCGAAGCGTTGCGCGAACCGTGGAGGATTTGATCGCCATGCGCACACCGAAATTCGTTCTTCTTCTCGCAGCGTTATGTTCCGGTTTTGTTCCGGCTGTCTTTGCTGGCGAAGCGGAACTCATTGCCGTCCTCAAGTCCGACGCGCCACCCGCCGAGAAAGCCATTACCTGTAAACGTCTCGCCGTTTACGGCAACAAGGATGCCGTGCCGGTGCTGGCGCCGTTGCTGGCCGACGAGAAACTTGCGTCGTGGGCGCGCATCGCACTCGAAGCGATTCCCGACTCCGCCGCGGATGACGCACTCCGCGATGCCATCGGTAAACTCCACGGCAAGCTCCTTATCGGTGCGATCAATTCCATCGGCGTCCGCCGCGACGCCAAAGCCGTCAACGTACTCACCCAAAAACTCAAAGACACCGATGCCGATGTTGCCTCGGCAGCCGCCGTCGCGCTGGGCCATATTGGCGGGCCGACCGTTGCCGCGACGTTGACACCGTTGCTCGGCAGCCTTCGCCCGGCAGCGGCGGAAGGCTGCATTCTCTGCGCCGAGAGACTGAAGCCCGCCGACGCCGTGAAATTGTACGATGCCGTCCGCAGCGCCAACGTCTCCAAGCAGAAAACCCTCGAAGCGACGCGCGGCGCGATTCTCGCCCGCCAATCCGCCGGGCTGCCGTTGTTGGTTGAGCAACTCCGAGCCGCCGACCGAGCGTTCTTCAACATCGCTCTGCGCACCGCCCGCGAGATTCCGGGCCGCGACGTCGTGAAGGTGTTGCTGGCCGAGTTGGACCGCGCCGCCGCGGACCGCCAGCCCGCGTTGCTCCTCACGCTCGCCGACCGCGGCGACGCCGAAACGTTGCCCGCCGCCATCAACGCCGCCAAGAGCGGCTCGGTGAATTTGCGACTCACGGCCATCAACGTGCTCGAACGCCTGTGCGACCCGTCGTGCGCGTCGGTGTTGTTGGCCGTGGCGACGCAGGACGACGCGGCGCTCTCGCAAGCCGCCAAGTCCGCGCTGATCAAGCTGCCGGGCGCGGACGTTGACGCCGCCATCGTCGGCCTGCTGAAACAACCCGCCGCCAACGCCCGCCGCGCCGGCATCGAACTGGTCGGCGCGCGTCGGATTAACACCGCGCTTCCCGCCCTCTTGCAGGCCGCCGAAGATTCCGCAGTTGCCGCCGCCAGCCTCAAGGTCCTCGGCGACCTTGCCGGCCCTGCTGACATCCCGGCGTTGCTCGGCCTCCTGATGAAAGCCAAGGAACCGACTGCCGTCGAAACTGCGCTCTCATCCGTCTGCGCGCGGCAGACCGACCGGCCGGCCTGCGCCGACAAACTCCTTCCGTCGCTCGCGCAGGCGCAAGGCCCGCAGAAACTCGCGTTGCTCCGCCTCCTCCGCTCGACCGGCGGCCCGAAAGCGCTCGCCGCCGTCCGCGCCGCCGCCACCGACGCCGACGCGGAGACAAAGGAGACCGCGTTGCGGACGCTGTGCGACTGGCCGTGCGCCGACGCGTTGCCCGACCTCGCCGCACTCGGCAAGACCGCGACGGAAAAGAAATGGAAAGTCCTCACGCTTCGCGGCCAGCTCCGGCTGATCCCGCTCCAGACCGCCTCCGCCGGCCAGAAACTCGCCGCGCTCAAGGAACTGGTGCCGTTGATCGAGCGCGCCGAAGAGAAGCGGCTGTTGCTGGCCGCACTCGGCGAAATTCCGACCGCCGATTCACTGGTGCTCGTTGCGCCGTACTTGAAAACCGACGACCTGAAGGAAGAAGCAGCCATCGCCGCCGTCGCCATTGCCGAGAAAATCGTCCAGAAAAATCCGGCACAAGTCATCGCCGCCATGCGGGACGTTTCTACATCCGACAAGAAACTCGCCAACCGCGCCCGTCAGTTGTTGCAGCAGGCCCGAAAGAAATGAGCCGACTCAACCGCCGCGCGTTCCTGAAAACCTCGCTCGCCGCCGGTGGCGCACTGGCGTTTCCGTGGATTGCGCCGGCGCGCGCCGTTGCGCCGAGCGAACGCATCACGCTCGGCGTGATCGGCATCGGCCCGCGTTGCCGGCACGATCTGGGTTGCTTTCTTGAAGAGCCTGACTTGCAGTGCGTGGCGATCTGCGACGTGCAAGCCAGCCGGCGCGACGCCGGCAAGAAGATGGTGGACGACAAGTACGGCAACAACGACTGCTCGACCTGCCGTGACTTCCGCGAATTGCTCGCGCGCCCCGACATTGACGCCGTGCTCATCGCCACCGGCGACCACTGGCACGCGCTCGCTTCCATCTTCGCCGCCAAGGCCGGCAAGGACATTTACTCCGAGAAACCCTGCGGCATCACCATCGCCGATTGCCAGGCGCTCGCCGACACGATGCAACGTTACGCCCGCGTTTTCCAGGCCGGCACGCAGCGTCGCAGCATCGGTAATTTCCAGTTTGCCATCCAGCTCGCCCGCAGCGGCAAGCTCGGCAAGATCCACACGATGCACGCCTCTATTTACCGGCCCAAAGCCGTGTACGATTGGCTGCCCGCTGAGCCGGAACCGCCGAGGGAGGAAGTTGACTGGGACATGTGGCTCGGCCCGGCGCCGTGGCGTCCGTACAACCATCTCTACGTCGCCGGCCGTTGGCGCGGTCATTACGACTTCGATTCCGGCGCGACGTTGCTCGACTGGGGCGCGCACACCCTCGACCTTTGCCAGTGGGCCAATAACGCCGACCACACCACGCCACTCGAATACGTACCGGGTCCCGACAACATCATCGCCCGTTACGCCAACGGCGTAAAAGTCGTCATTGATTTTCTCAACGATCCGTTCGGCGACCGCAGCCCGCACTACATCACGCGGCTCGGCACCTGTCCCGTCCGTTTCGAGGGCGACGAAGGCTGGGTCGAGACCGGCGATGCCGGTGAAATCGAGATTCATCCCGCCTCGTTGAAACGCGAGATGCGCGACTGGACCAAACAACAAGTCGGCACCAATCCCGGTAGTCACGGGCGGAATTTCCTCGACTGCATCAAGTCCCGCGCCCCGACTGCCGCCAACGCCGCCATCATGCGCCGCTCGCATCTTGTCTGTCACGCCGCCGCCATCGCGTGGCAACTCAACCGCAAACTCACCTTCGACCCCGTCGCCGAGGCGTTCGTCGGCGACGACGAAGCGAACCGGCTCCGTTCCCGCGCCATGCGTGAACCGTGGCGGGTCTGAGATTTATGAACCTTTCGCGACGAAGCTTCCTGAAAGGCGCGTCAGCGATGGCGGTCGCTGCGCCTTGGTTGGCGAAGGCGGCGGAAGACACCGAGCAACAACGCATCGAGGCCGCGTTACCGGTGCGCGCCGTCGTGACGCCGCGCAAACCGCGCAAGCTGCTGATCTTCGATCTCAACGTCGGTTACGGCGGACATCCATCCGCCAAGACAGCCAACGTGGCGTTCACATTGATGGGCCAAAAGACCGGCGCGTTCGAGGCGACGGTCAGCCGCGACCCATCCGTATTCCAGCGCGACAGCCTGCGAAAGTTCGATGCCGTGTTCTTCAACAACACCGTCGGCAACCTGTTTGAAGACCCGGCGTTACGGCAGAACCTGCTCGAATTCGTTTACGGCGGCGGTGGACTGCTCGGCGTGCATGGTACGTCGGTGGCGTTCACCCGCTGGCCCGAAGGCGCGCGCGAGGACTGGCCGGAGTTCGGTCTCATGCTCGGCACGCGCGGCGCGTTCCACCGCGCCAACACCGAACACGTCTTCCTGAAACTCGATGACCCAACGCATCCGTTGAACCAGCCGTTCGGCCCGGAGGGATTTGATTTCCGCGACGAGTTTTTCCGTCCGCAGCCGCCGTATTCGCGGCAACGGGACCGTGTGTTGTTCAGCATTGATACCGTGAAGACCGACCTCTCCGGCCAGCCGCACGACCGCGGTTACCGCGCCGACAACGATTACGCGATGGCGTGGGTCCGGCAATACGGCCGGGGCCGGGTGTTCTACTGCACCATCGCGCACAACCCGTACGTGTTCTGGGACGCGAAGATGTTGCAGTTCTATCTCGGCGCAGTGCAATTCGCCCTCGGCGACCTGCCGGCGCCGACAACACCAAGCAGTTGGCTGACGCCGGCCATCCGCGCGCAGGAACAACTCGGTTGGCGGCTCGGCATCGAGGCGTACACGTTTCACAAGTACACGTTCTTCGAGGCTATCGAGAAAACCGCGCAGCTCGGCCTGCCGTTCATGGGCGGATTGAGTTTCCAGAAAGTCAGCAAGGAGATTCCAAAAAATTTCGATCTCCAACTCACCGACGACGACCTGCAACAGATCCGCCTGAAACTGGATGCGGCGGGCGTGCGGATGCTGACGTATTACCTCCAGCAGATTCCCGGCGACCCGGCAGGCTGCCGCAAGGTGTTCGAGTTCGGGCGCAAGATCGGCATCGAGACCTTCATGTCGGAGCCGGACCCGGCGGCGTTGGATATGATCGAGAAGTTTTGCGACGAATACGACATCAACGTCGCCATTCACAACCACGACCAAAAAGCGTCGCCGCACTACTGGCATCCCGAAGCCGTCTTGAAGGCGTGCGCGGGCCGCAGCAAGCGAATCGGCGCGTGTCCCGACCTCGGTTATTGGATGCGTTCCGGCATTGATCCGATCAAGGGCCTGAACACGCTCAAGGACCGGATCATCACCATTCACATGCACGACCTGCACGAACTCACTCCGCAAGGCCACGATGTCCCGTGGGGCACCGGCATTGGCAAAGCCGAGGAGTTTCTGCGGGAAGTCCACCGTCTCGGCATCAAGCCAACCATGTTCGGCATCGAGTACGCCTACAACTGGCTGGAATCGCTGCCCGAAATTGCCAAGAGCGTCGAGTTCTTCAACAAGGTCAGCTTGGATCTATGATCTCGCGACGCACCTTCCTCGCGGCCTCCGCGACAATCGCCACAGCGTGGCGCGCAGCGCCGAGCGAGCGAATCGCGGTCGGCCTGATCGGCATCGGCGCGATGGGACGCGGTCATCTGGCGTTGCTGGCCGGCCATCCGGCAGTTCAACTCGTGGCTGTCTGCGACGTTGACCGCGTACGGTGTGAGGATACCCGTCGCTTTTGCACCGTGTACAACGATTACCGTGAACTGCTGGCGCGACCGGACATTGACGCCGTCGTAATCGTCACGCCGGACCACTGGCACTCATTGCAGGCGATTCACGCCGCTCAAGCTGGCAAGGATGTCTATTGCGAGAAGCCGTTATCGTTGACGATCCGCGAAGGCCGGCAGTTGGCGGAAACGGTGCAGCGATACGCCCGCGTGTTCCAAACCGGCACGCAGTACCGCTCGATCCCGACGATTCGCAAGGTGTGCGAGTTCATCCGCGCCGGGAAATTGGGCCGCATCAAATCCGTTTTCACCATCTGGGGCAAGACCGGAGATTCGTATGTGCCGGGCGATCCGGCGCTGCCCGCCGAACCGGTGCCGGAGGGACTCGACTGGGATTTGTGGGTTGGTCCCGCCGCGTGGCATTCGTACAATCACCAGTACCACCGCAACCCGGTGCCCGGTGTCGTGCCGTGGTCGTTCTGCACAGCCTTCGGCGCAGGCGCCATCACAGGCTATCACTCACACGCGGCGGATGTGATTCAATACGCGCTGGGCGTCGAGACCAGCGGCCCGGTGGAGATCATTCATCCGAGCAGCGGCCAATTTCCGACATTGACCTGCCGGTACGCCAACGGTACGCTGCTCCATCTCGTCGAGAATTGGAGCATGGTCCACAAACTTTACAACGCTGTGCCGGCCACAGCCCGCCTAGAAGGCAACTTCGGCGGCGTGTTCGTGGGCGAACGCGGCTGGATCACCACGATGTCCTGCGGCGGCCCGGTCGAAGGCGGCCCGGAAAACATTTTTGACGAACTGCAGTTGAAGACCCGCGAGGTGGAGATCGGCGCCAACAATCATCACGCCAACTGGTTCGACTGCATCCGAACGCGGTCGCAGCCCAGTTCCCACGCCGAGATCGGCCACCGCTCCGCCTCACTGGGCCAACTGACGATCATCGCCTATCAACTGGGCCGCTCCCTGAAATGGGACCCGGCCACTGAAACATTTCGCGGCGACGACGAAGCCAACCGGCTCCGTTCCCGTGCTCTCCGCGAACCTTGGAGAACCTGACCAACATGAAACACACACTTCTGCTCACCATCCTGCTTGCCACTGCATCGGCTTTCGCCGGTGAATCGGAACTCATCGCCGTTCTGAAGTCCGACGCCAAGCTCGAAGACAAGGCCGCGGCCTGCCGGCAGCTTGCTGTCACCGGTACCAAGCAGGCTGTCCCGACACTCGCTGCGCTGCTCACCGACGAGAAGCTGGCGCACATGGCCCGGTACGCTCTCGAACCGCTTCCCGATCCGTCTGTTGACGCTGCGTTCCGTGACGCGCTCGGCACGCTCAAAGGCAAACTCCTCATCGGCGTCATCAATTCCATCGCTGTCCGCGGCGACAAGAAGGCCATCCCGCAGCTTCTCAAACTGTGGGGTGATGCCGATGCTGGCGTGGCCGACGCCGCTGCGGCCGCGCTCGGCAAACTCGGCAGCGTCGAGGCCGCACCGAAGCTGACTGGTGACGCCGCGCTGCGTTGCGCCGAGGCGCTCAAAGGCAAACAAGCCGTGGCCATCTACCAACGGCTCCTCACCGACAAGGTGCCGCAGTTGCGTGCTGCCGCCGTTCACGGCCTGCTGTGTTCCGGAAATGTTCCGGTCGAAAAGTTTCTCGTTGAGGATGACCCCGTCGCGTTTGCTGCCGCTCTGAAAACCATCCAGCAAGAACTGCCCGGCGCCGCCATCACCAAGGCTGCCGCCGGGCAGCTCGACAAACTGACGCCGGTGACGAAGCCGCTGTTGATCGTGGCGCTCGGCAACCGCGGCGACCTCGCCGCGCTGCCCGCCGTCCTCGCCGCCGCGAAGAGCGGCGACAAAGCGGCACGCGTCGCGGCGTTCCGTGCGCTGGCGCAGTTCCGCAAACCCGACGCCGTTCCCGTGCTCGCCGCCGCTGTGACGGATGCCGATCTCGGCCCGGCGGCGCAGGAAGCGCTCGTGAGCCTGCCGGGACGCGAGGCCGATGCCGCTATTTTGGCGTTGTTCGACAATGCCGCAAGTTGTCCAGTCGGGATTTCGTTGGCGAGCCAACGCCGGATGTCGTCGGCGATGCCGGCGTTGATGAAACTGTCGAAGGACACCAAGCTGCGAGGCCCGGCGTTGAAGGCCATCGGCGAACTCGCCGGCGAGTCGGACCTGCCGGCGTTGCTCGACTTGCTGTCAACCGGCGGCGACGCGGTGGAACAGGCGTTGATCACCGTTTGCGGTCGCGCGGCGAATGTCGTTGGCCCGGTCAGCGCGCGGTTGTCCGGTGCGCCGGCGTCGGTGAAAGGTTCGTTGTTCCGTGTGCTCGGCGCGATTGGCGGGCCGAAGGCGCTGGCGGCGGTACGCGCCGGCGTGACGGACAGCGACGCCGAGGTGAAACGCGCGGCGGTCCGCGCGCTGGCGACGTGGAAGGACACGGAAGCGGCAGCAGATTTGCTCGGGTTCGCGAAGTCGTTGCCGGATGCGACGGACAAGCTGCTTTGTCTGCGTGGCGCGATCACGCTCGCGGCGAACCCGGCGTTGCCGGCGGAGGAGCGGTTGAAGGTGTGCAAGGCGGCGGAGGCGTTGGTCGGGCGCGACGAGGAGAAGAAGTTGTTGCTCGGTACGCTCGGCGGCGTGGCGCACCCGGACGCGCTGGCGATGGTGTTGCCGTATCTCGACAATGCCGCGACGAAAGCCGAGGCCGGTCTCGCGGCGGTCAGCATCGGCGAGAAGTTGAGGAGAACGCATCGCAAGGAGGTCGTGCAGGCGTTGCAGAAGGTATTGAAGTCCACGGATAATCCGAGTCTGAAGGAACGGGTGAACGCGGTGCTGGGTCCGCCCGCAAGCAAGAGGAAATGACAAATGAAAAAACTAAGTTGGCTGATTGGTCTGTTGTGTTTGATGAACGCGTGTGCCCCAAAGGACACGCGTGTGTACGAGATGCGAACCTACTACGCGGCGCCGGGCAAGCTGGACGCGGTGGTGGCGCGGTTCCGCAATCACACCGTCAAGCTGTTCGAGAAACACGGGATGACGAACATCGGTTACTGGGTGCCGGTGGACAACACGGACAACAAGCTCATCTATCTGCTGGCGTTCCCCAGCCGCGAGGCGCGCGACCTGTCCTTCAAGAACTTCGTCTCCAGCCCCGAATGGAAAGCCGTCGTCAAGGAAACCGAGGCCAACGGCAAGATCGTCGAGAAGATCGAGTCGGTCTTCCTGCAAGCGACGGATTTCTCGCCGGCGATCAAGCCATCCGACGCCGGGCCGCGCCTGTTTGAGTTGCGCGAGTACACGGCGTCGCCGGGCAACCTCGACAACCTGCTCGCCCGGTTCCGCAATCACACGGTGAAGCTGTTCGCCAAGCACGGCATGACGCAGATCGGTTACTGGACGCCGATGAAAGATCAGCCCGGCACCGACAACCGGCTCGTGTACATCCTCGCCCACAAGGACGCCGACGCCGCGAAGGCGTCGTTCGACGCGTTCCGCGCCGACCCGGCTTGGATTGCAGCAAAGAAGGCGTCGGAAGACAAGGCGGGCGGCCCGCTCACGGTGCAGCCGCAACCCGTCGGCGTGAAATCCACGATGATGAAGGCGACGGATTTCTCGCCGATCAAGTGAGGGTGACGCCATGAACCAGCCCTGTGCGTGTGGTTGCAGCCGGCGCGACTTCCTCGCCACGGTCAGCCTGACTGCGGCAGGCGTCGCGCTCCACGGATTGGCGCTTCCTTCGTTCGCGCAGCCGCTTGAGCCGCGAAAGCGAACCGGCGCCACGGTGCGCGTCCTGTTCCTCTACCCGCCGTCGGCGCAATTTGCCAAGGACCCCGACGGCTGGTGGAGTTGGCCGGGCAACGATTACGACGCCGAGGGTCGTCAACGCCAGTTTGCCGGTCAGTTGCGCAAGATGGAGAAGTCGCTCAGTTTGAAACTCGATCTCGACGACAAGCCTGTCGCCACCAACGACGATGTGGCGCGTCTGGCGAAGGAGATCGAAGCGCAACGTCCCGACGGGCTGTTGCTGGTGATGTTTTACAACCGCAGCCTGCCCCACGCCGATGCGTTGATCAAGGCGGCCCAGCAGGCGGGCATCCCGACGGTTTTCTACGTCGGGCTGGGCGTGAAACACGGCCCGGTCACCCAGTACCGTGTGCCGGGTCTGTATTTCATTCAATCGCTCGACAACTTCGCGGCCATCGAGTCCGGCCTGCGGATGATCAACACCCGAAAGCTCCTGAGCCAAAGCCGCCTGTTGCGCGTCAACGAGGCGAAAGCGGCGAGCGATGAGATGGAGAAGTTTCTCGGCATCACGTTGCGGACGGTGCCGTTCGCGCGTTACGCCGACCTGTTCCAGAAAGTGGCAGTCGGCAACGAAGCGCGACGGTTGATCGCCCGACTCAAACGCGGCGCGACGGAACTGCGGCAGGTCACGGCGGAGGCGCTCGACAACGCCATGCGTGCCCACTTCGCCCTGAAACAATTGCTGGCGGAGGAACAGGCCGACGGCTTGACAATGAACTGTCTGCGTCGCGGGATGCTCAAACCCTGCATCAGTTTTTCGCTGCTCAACGGCGACCTGGTCCCGGCGGCCTGCGAGAACGACCGCGACGCCGTGTGTGGCCAGTTGCTCGGCCAGTTGTTGACGGGCCAGCCCGGTTTCCAGCACAACCCGGCGTTCGACACCGAACGCAATCACTACTACGCCTCGCACTGCACCTGTGCCACCAAACTGCGCGGCCCCAACGGCGGGGAACTGCCCTACCTGTTGCGGCGATTCGCGCACACCAACGAGGGCAGTTGCGCCATCCAGGTCTTCTGGAAAGAAGGCGACCCCGTCACGATGATTCATTATTACTCCCGCACAGAGCCTTCGCTGGACGTCTATGCCGGGCGCGTCGTGAAATCGCACGCCATGCCCCCGGCCGGCGGATGCACCACCAATGTCGAAATCGAACTCACCGACCGCCGCGACGCCTGCGAGGTCAAAGGCCATCACAATCTGCTGTTCTGCGGCGACCACGCCCGGCGGTTCCGCGAGTTCGCCAACCTGCACAAACTGCCGCTCGCCACAGCACACTTAGGAGTTGAGTTGACCGGGAAAATCCGCTAGGAGTCTGGCCATGCGAAACCTCTTGGTTGCTGTTCTGTTGGCGTCGCTGGTCTCCGGCGCCGTTTCCATCCGTGCGGAGAATCCGAAGGTGCTCATCTACACGCGCAACGGTCCGACACTCGACGGCAAGAAAGGCTTTGTCCACGACAACATCGCCACCTGTACCGCCATGCTCCAGCAACTCGGAAAGGACAACGGGTTCGCCTCCGATGTCACCGACAAGCCCGAAGTGTTCACCGACGCCAACCTCAAACAGTACCGCGTCATCATCTTCGCCAACTCCAACAACCAAGCGTTCACCACCGAGGACCAGAAGGCCGCGTTCCAGCGGTTCGTTCGTGCCGGCGGCGGGATTGTCGGCATTCACTCCTCCTGTGCCTCGGAGCGGGACTGGCCGTGGTTCTGGGCGATGATGGGTGGCACGTTTGTCCGCCACCCGAAACTCCAGCCGTTCACCATCAACGTCGTGGACCGCCAACACCCCTCGACCGCCCACCTCGACGCGACTTGGCAATGGGAAGATGAATTCTACTTCCTCAAGGAAATGCCCAAAGACCTCCACATCCTCCTCATCGGCGACCTGACCAAACTCAATGACCCAAAGAAAGACCCAAACGAGAAGACCCGTCCGCTGTCGTGGTGCCACGAGTTTGAGGGCGGACGCATCTGGTTCACCGCACTCGGTCATAAGAAGGAGCATTACTCCGATCCGAATTTGCAGAAACACATCCTCGGCGGCATCCGCTGGGCTTTGAACAAATAGGAGAGAACCAAATGAAACAGTCTCGCAGAGAGTTCCTTAAGACTTCCGTGATCGGTGCCGCCGGCGCTTTCGTGTTCCCGGCCATCATCCCGGCGCGCGTGCTTGGCGCTGACGCGCCCAGCAAGAAGATCAACATCCTCCAGATCGGTTGTGGCCGCATCGGCCGCAGCATGGACATGCCCGGCATCCTCAAACAGGACGCCGCCCGCATGATCGCCGTGTGCGACCTCGACTCCATCCGCGCCAACGACGCCAAGAAATACGTTGAGGAAACCTACGCCAAGAAGAACATCACGCTCGACGTCAAGACCTACGGCGACTACCGCGAGGCGTTGCAAAACCCCGGCATTGACGCCGTCGCCGTCAGCACACCGGACCATTGGCACGCGCAGCTTGTCATCTCGGCTGTGCTCGCCGGCAAGGACATCTACGTTCAGAAACCGCTCACGATGACGCTGGTCGAGGGGCGTGCCGTCAGCGACATCATCCGCAAGAAGAAGTGCATGTTCCAGATCGGCAGCCAGCAGCGTTCGAATCCCGGTTTCCGCGCGGCCTGCGAGGCGGTCCGCAACGGTCGCATCGGCAAGCTCCACACCGTCAAGGTCGGCTTGCCGACGGATCCCAGCGGCGGCAGTACGACTGAGATGCCCGTCCCGTCCAACCTTAACTACGACATGTGGCTCGGCCCGACGCCGCTCAAGCCGTATTGCGAGGACCGCGTCCACTCGCAGAATTCAAACCCGAAGAAACGCTACGGCGACCGGCCCGGCTGGCTGCGGATTGATTCGTACTGCCTCGGCATGATTACCGGCTGGGGCGCGCATCACGTGGACATCGCGCATTGGGGCATGGGCACTGAGATGACCGGCCCGATCGAGGTTGAAGGCAAGGCCGAGTTCCCCACGAGCGGCCTCTGGAACGTTCACGGGCCGTATCACGCCGAGGCGAGATACGCCAACGGCGTCACCCTGATGATTGATAACACCTTCGATGTCGGCATCCGCTTTGAAGGCTCCGACGGCTGGGTTTTCGTCACGCGCGGCGCCGAGAAAGTCACCGCCAGCGACCCCAGCACGGGCAAGAAGAAGAGCAAGTCCCTCGACGCCAGCAACCCGGACATCTTCAAGCAGCCGCGCGGTGCCAAGGACATCCGGCTCCACGTCAGTCCGAAGGACGACCATCACCTCGACTGGGTCACCGCCATGCTCACGCGGAAACCGGGCGCCACGTCGCCGGAGCAAGCGCATCGTTCGAACAGCGCCTGCATCGTCCCGTGGATCGCGATGAAACTCGGATGCAAACTCAAATGGGACCCGAAGGCTGAGAAGTTCATCGGGAACGACACCGCAAACGCCATGCTTTCGCGCGCCGAGCGTGCGCCCTACGGAATCCAGGCCATCCTCAAGAAAGCATGATGAAAACAATAATCCTCCTCACCACACTCATCGCCATGCCAGCCATCGCCACCGAAATCAAAGAAGTGCGGTTGTTGACGCTCGACCCCGCTCACTTCCACGCCTCGCTCGTCCAGAAAAAAATGTATTCGCAGGTCAACCCCGTCGTCCACGTGTACTCCCCCGGCGGCCCCGACCTCGACATGCACCTCAAACGCATCGAAAGCTTCAACACCCGCGCCGACAACCCGACTCGCTGGCAGGGAAAAGTGTACACCGGCCCCGACTTCCTCGAAAAGATGCTCAAGGAGAAATCCGGCAACGTCGTCGTCATCTCCGGCAACAACGCGAAGAAGGCCAAGTACATCCTCGCCTGCGTCCAAGCCGGCCTCAACGTCCTCGCCGACAAACCGATGGCCATCACCCCCGCCGATTTCCGCCTCATCGAAAAGGCGTTCATCGAGGCGCGCAACCGCGGCGTGTTCCTGTACGACATCATGACCGAGCGCTATGAAATCGCCTCCATCCTCCAGCGCGCACTCTCCCGGCACGCCACTGTCTTTGGGCGGATGGAAGACGGTTCCCCCGACGATCCCGCCATCACCAAGGAAAGCGTCCACTATTTCTTCAAGGAAGTCGCCGGCAAACCGTTGATCCGTCCGCCGTGGTTCTTCGACGTGAAACAACAGGGCGAAGGCATCGCGGATGTCACCACACACCTCGTGGATCTCATCCAGTGGGAATGTTTCCCCGGTCAGGCGCTTCACCCGCGCGAAGTCACCATGCTCGAAGCACGGCGCTGGACGACGGCCTTCACGCCCGCCGAGTTCAAGAAAGTCACCGGCATTGACCAGTATCCCGACTACCTGAAGCCGTGCGCTGACAAGAACAACACGCTCCACATTTATTGCAACGGCGCGTTCAACTACACGTTGCGCGGCGTCAACGCCAAGATTTCCGTCGAGTGGAAATTCGAGGCCCCGCCCGGCAGCGGCGACACCCACTATTCCATGATGCGCGGCACCAAGGCCGCCCTCGTCATTCGCCAAGGCAAAGACCAGAACTACAAACCGATTCTCTACGTCGAGAAACGCTCTCGTCTCTCCGACGAAGAATTCGAGCGCGCCCTTCGCATCGCCCTCGGCAAGATCGTCAAGGACTGGCCCGGCGTGGACGTTAAGAAATGCGCTTGTGGCTGGGAGATCATCGTCCCCGACGAATACAAAGTCGGCCACGAAGCCCACTTCTCGCAGGTTGCCGAGAAATACCTCGCCTACCTCGCCGCCGGCAAGATGACCGAGTGGGAAGTGCCCAACATGCTCACCAAGTACAGCACCATCATGCGGGCCTACCACCTCAGCCGGTAACCTGCGCGGCTGTTGTCTCGGCGTCGTGAAATGTTCCGGTTTTGTTCCGGCTGCACCTTGCCCGCCGCAGGCGGGTGAATTGCGGCGGACAAGTCTGTCGGCCCGGCTTCACCGACGCGCCTTCGGTGGCATGCGAAACTTTTCGCATGCAAGATCTGACGAGTGTTGGAGCCATGCTAAAATTTTAGCATGGCACTGAAACGTCACCAGCTCAACCGCAGCGCTGGCGTGGCCGGAACATTTCCGGAACACAGCGTTGTGGTTGCTCTCGGTCGCTCTTTACGATGAACGCCAAGGACTGGCCCGGCATAGACGTCAAGAAATGCGCTTCTGGCTGGGAGATTGTCGTCCCCGACGAATACAAAGTCGGCCACGAAGCCCACTTCTCGCAGGTCACCGAGAAATACCTCAGCTACCTCGCCGACGGCAAGATGCTCGAGTGGGAAGTCCCCAACATGCTCACCAAGTACAGCACGATCATGCGGGCCTACAAACTCAGCCGGTAATCCGCGCCGTCGTTGTCTTGGCGTTGTGAAATGTTCCGGTTTTGTTCCGGCTGTGCAACCTGACTTCGGTGCTACCAGTCGAAAAGGATTGTTTTTTGGATACGCTCGGTTTATTAGAACGCCGTATGCAATGGTACTGTGTAAAGATTGGTCGTGAAATGCCCTGGGCTCACACAGCTTTCTGCGAACAATACGATCAAATGCGAACCGCGGCTGGTTCTCCGTCAAATATGGCTCTCTTTGCTGGTAGAAAACCGGGCGAAAAAGACAACTACTACTTTCCAATTTCGCCGTCCAATGTCGAAGCGCGGTTAATCAGTCAATACAAGGCCGTGCCTTGTGCTAAACCGTTGGCAGGCGAAGCGATTTTGATTTGCGGGAACGAGCAATCTTCAGATTTGCTGATGTAACAAGAACCGTTGGCGTGACGACAAAAAGTATTGTTTCTATCGTCATATTGCCTTTCTCATGAGCACCCGTAAGGTCAAATCACTTCTTCAACTTCTCTCTCGCCTTTTGAATCCATAATCTCAACTCCCGGTCCGTGGTTGCGGATCTTTCTCGTGCTTCCTCCCAATATGCAATTGCCTTCTCATATTCCCCGTCAATGAAGGAAAGCATGCCTAGGTCGTACAGAGGTACAGAAGTATCCCGTGCCAGTTCCACGGCCTTTCGACAGTCGTCTTTCGCTTTTTGAATGTCCCCCGCAGCAAACTCAATCCATCCTCGCGTCCCATAAGCGTTTGAATACTGCGAATCGAGTTCTATAGCTTTGTTGGCGTCCGTCAGTGCGGATGAAAGATTGCCCATCATGAATAGTGTCCATGCGCGTGAATTGTAAGCGTGCGCATTTGTCGAACTCAATCGAATGGCATAGTTAATGTCGGCCAACGCACCCGCATAATCTCCATTGTAGCTTTTGGCTCGAGCACGTGAAAGATAAGGGGATGTAGACTGCGATCGAAGTTGGATAGATTTGTTAAAATCAGAAATCGCACCGTTAGAATCGCCGTCAGACAACAAGCCATTTCCTCGCTTCCAGTACATCATGGGATTCCTTGGGTCTATTTCAATTCGCCTGCTAAGAAATGCTAACGATCCTATCCTTACGAGTGGATTGTCAAAGAGATCATGGCTTTGCGGATTGAGGCTGGTTAGCTGCTGGATTGCAGAATTTCGCAACTCCGTTTTCCCTTGTGCGTGATATACAACATCCAATCCGAGCCACGCAGAACCGAAATCGGGCCTCAACTTGATAGCTTGTTTGAGAGCCAGTTCGCTGTCGGAATAGAACTTTAGGTTCATGTAGGCGAGTCCACATGCAAAATAGCTCAATGAGTTTGCTGGGAAATCACGGATAAGATTCTTGGCGCTTTTCAGTGCCTGTGTATGTTTTCCCGCACGGGTCGCCTCAATGAAAGATTTTGTGTCAGAGGCACGCAGAATCTCTTTTGTTGGAATCTTCGCGGACTCTGAGAGTGAGCGTAACTCATGAGGCTTCGAAGCTCCTCCAAGGATCCTCATAGCAACCGCGACAGGAATAGCAAAATTGAGCGCCTGTCCTCCGCGTATTTGCGCACACGCGATCCCGATAACGTCGCCTTTCGCATTCAGCACCGGCGAGCCACTCGAACCGGGCGAAATGGCAGCCGAGACTTGTAACACTTTTATGTCATCCGTCACCTCCCGCACTGCCGACACGATGCCCTCCGAGAGCGTTCCCTCCAGACCGAGCGGGCTGCCGATGACAGCGATACGGGTGCCGACTTCAATGTTCTCGCTCTTGCCGAGCGTCAGGAACGGCAACTCTTTGCCTTTGAGTTTCAGGAGGACGAGGTCGTTCTTCGGGTCGCTGGCAAGGACACCTTCGACGGGGAACAGGCCACCGTTCTCGGCTTTGGCGACGGCACTGGCAGCTTTCTCGATGACGTGGAAGTTGGTGATGAGTTTGCCGTCGCTGGAAACGAGGAAGCCGGTGCCGGTGGCAATCTCTTTGCCGTTGGCGTCGGACACGACCAGCAGCATGACGGCGGGCCGTGCTTTCTTGGCGAGCGCCTT
>Ga0163200_1000395_pt1 | contig 19226 bp, 20 predicted proteins | sample PL_2010_200m_FD_113535 | JGI IMG/M metagenome (GOLD analysis project Ga0163200, IMG submission 113535) | Freshwater microbial communities from Powell Lake, British Columbia, Canada to study Microbial Dark Matter (Phase II) - PL_2010_200m | ecosystem: Environmental > Aquatic > Freshwater > Lake ... | reverse complement strand
TTGACGATCACGCCCTTGCCCTGGGCGCGCATGTGCGGCAGCGCCAGGCGGCTCATGCGCCAGACGGCGGTCACGTTGAGATTTATGAGATAGGCCCAATCCTCCTCGGACGTGTTTTCCGCCGTGCCTTTCATCACCACCCCGGCGTTGTTGAACAGGATGTCAACCCGGCCAAACTGGCGGACGGTCTCGGCCACGGCGCGTTCGCAGTCTTCGAGTTTGCTGTGGTCTGCGGCGACGAAAGCGGAACGGACGCCCCGGCGCCTGATCTCTGCGGCGACGGCTTCGCCCAGTTCCGCGCGGCGTCCCGTTATGACCACCTCCGCGCCTTCGTCTGCAAAAACGAGGGCGGTTGCCTTGCCGATGCCGGATGTCGCGCCGGTGATGAGGGCGACTTTGCCAGTGAGTTTGCCGGTCATTGTCATCTCCCTATGAAAATGTCACTGCGAGCGAAGCGAAGCAGTCTCCTGATAATCCGTGAGATTGCTTCGTCGCTGGAGAACGCTCCTCGCAATGACAGAGGCTGAGTTACATTTTCCAATGCCAACGGTGAACTTCTGTTCATCAACGACTCTTTACGTGTGTCAACTGTTTTCTGTAAATCCGGTAGCGCTTGTAAATCTTTGCGCCCATGCGCGTGGCCAGTGGATAGGTATCTTCGTTGTCCTCGCCGGTAATGGAAAGGTCGGCCCACTTATAGCCTTTGGCGGAGGCGCGCCTGGCCATTTCGTCGAAGAGCAGCACGGCCACGCCGGTATCCCAGTATTCGGGCGGGACGAGCACGCTCTTGATCGCCACGCACTGCGGCTTGCGGCGCGAGTACCAGAGCAGTTTCAGGTAATCCCAGGGATAGCGCAGCCCGTTGACGTGGATCAGGATCTCGTTGAAGTTCGGCACGCCGGGGAACCAGCCGACGGGTTGGCCTTCGATCTCGGCGAAAAGGACAAGCTCCGGGTCCACCACGTCGCGCAGCGGAGCGACCATCCCCTCGATGGCCTCGCGCGGCCAGGGTGTGAAATCCGGGAAATGCGCCAGCGCCTTGTTGGTCAGCTCGAGGATGCGGTCAATCTCGCCGTCCCAGTCGTCCAGCCGCCCACCGCGCACGGTGATATGCTTGCGTGCGCGGATCTTCTTGGCCAGCCGCATCATGCGCTGCACCTGCGGCGTGGACAGGTCAATGTCAATGGCGTAGGCCAGCCCATCCGCGCCGAACGGCTGCATCCCGAAGCGCTCGAAGAATTCGGCGTAATAGGGCGGGGAGTGGCCGCACATCACCGCCGGCGGGCGGTCGCGGCCCTCCACCAGCAGGCCGCGCGCGTCGTCGCGGTCGAGGTTGTACGGGCCGTAGAGGGCGGTCAGGTTGTGCGCCCGCGCCCAGTCTTCGGCCTGGGCGAGCAGCGCCTCGGCCACGGCGTAATCCTCGATGCACTCGAAGAAGCCGATCATGCACTCGCCATGGCCGCGGCCGCGCGTGGCGGCCAGGTCCTCGGCGCAGCAGATCGTGCCAGCCGGTTTGCTGTCCTTCCAGGCGATGAAGAATTCGGCGTAGCCATTCTTGAAAAAAGGGCCGCGCGCCGGGTCAATGAACCTGGCGCGCTCCGGCAAAAGCGGCGGCACCCACAGCGGATCGCCTTTGTAGATGCGCCAGGGGAAGGTCAGGAAGGTGTGCTTTTCGCGGCGCGTCCGAACGGGGCGGATTTCGATTGTGCTCATGGTCCTGGCCTCATTGGGCGATTAAAACGATGGCTACCAGCAGGGCGGAGAGGAGGCCAAAGAGGATGGAGAGCATTCCCGGATGGGGCTATAACTCATCACCGAAGTCTGCGCCGCCCGTGTAGCCGCACTGACCGACGCGCGGCGAGTTGACGACCGGCAGGAACATATCCTCGCCGCACTTGTGTCTCTCGATGTGCTTGTCGCACAGCCAGGCTTTTGGCCCCTCGTAGATGCACTGGCTGCATACATGCGTGGCCGGTTGATCGCATTTGAAGCAGTGGATGTCAGGCGGGTTGTTGCGCGCCAAAATACGAATATCTTTGCTTTGCCCGGCCCTTTCCTGCTCCGCCACCACTTTCAGGGATAGCTCGGTGGTTGTGCCAAAATCGTATTCGTGATCGAACTTCAGCCCAGGCTCTAACACGGTGTATAACCGTGAGGTCATGGTCTTGGGTCTCTCTCCCCAGTAATCATAATCCGGATCAACGCTGACTTCATAGCGTTGCCCACCAATCGTGAACGCGCTCAAGTGACCGCAGCATTCCAGCCAGATATCGCGCAAGAACTGGTCGAGATCCGCCAGCTTCGCGGAGGCTGGCACTTCCAAATGCAGCCAGTAATCCGGCGCGTACGTCCCCCAGACGTTGAGCCAGAACGTTTTTTGCGTTTTCCCGCCAGCAGAGGCGGCCGCCTGCTCTGGCAGGCATTTCTTGAGGTGGCGGGAGATGGCATTTTTGGCAAATTCTTTCCCGCACAGCTTGCAGGTTCCGGTGGACATTGGGCCTGTCATGTTTTTCTCCTTCTTTTAGGTTTTCTAAATCCGGCCCGCTGCTCGCGCCCGCGCCAGCAGGTTCTGGGCGGCCTTGACCAGCGGCATGTCAATCATCTTGCCATCCAGCGCAAACGCACCGGACCCTTTGGCCTGGTGCTCCCCGAAGGCCTCCACCAACCGCCGCGCCTGGGCGATGGCCTCGTCATCCGGCGTGAAGGCCTCCTGGGCAGGCGCGACCTGGTTGGGATGGATAATCTGCTTTCCTGTGTAGCCCAGCCGCGCTCCGAACTCAGCCTCGCGGCGGACTTTCTCGATATCCGTGAAGTCAATCGTCACCATGTCAATGGCCTGCAAGCCATAGGCCGCTGCAACCGTGACGACCGCGCTGCGCGCGTAGAATACCTCCCAGGCCTCTGCGCTGCGCGTCGCGCCGACCGAGGCGGCGAAATCCTCCGCGCCGAAGATGAGCGCATCCAGGCGCGGGTGTGCGGCGATTTCTTTCAAGTTCAGGATGCCCCGGGCGGTCTCCACGTCCACGATCAAGCGGATGGAATTGACCGGCCAGCCGTTGGCGAGTTCGGCGGCTTCGATGGTCTCGCTTGCCCACTGGATTTGTTCCGGCGATTCGATCTTGGGGATGAGGATGCCGTCAGGATGATGGGGTAAGACTGACTCGATATCCTCCTTTTCCAATCCGGAGCCGACCGCGTTGATGCGCACCAATCGCTCAGACCGGCCAAAGTCCAGTTCCTGCAAGGCGCGGGCGATGGCGGCGCGCGCTTCGACCTTGCGGTTCAAGGCCACGCCGTCTTCCATGTCCATGCAGATGCAGTCCACGCCGAGGGTGAGGGCCTTTTCGATCTTGTGCCGGTCGTCGCCGGGAACGTAGAGGAGGGAGCGTCGGGAGGGCATAGTTCACCACAAGAAACACGAAGGAGCACGACGGATTCTTATTCAGTTCTCGGCAAAAACACAGCAGGTGAGACGTGGAATCGTTTTGCCAGTTCTCGCATCTGCCGCACGTTCAATTCGCGCTTGCCGTTCAGGATTTCCGAGACGACTCCCTGTGAGCCAATTTCCGAGAGGTCGGATTGCTTCAATCCATTTTCTTCCATGAGGTAGCTCAACATGTCTGCCCCGCTGCATTCAGGCATAGGATCATGCTCTTCTTCGTAAGCATGGATGAGTGTGCCGAGAGTGTCGAGAAGCCCATAAAGAGGATGCGCCCCGTTATCGCCAATCTCATCCAGCAATTGATTCATGCGCTCGACGGCCAAGTCGTATTCGCGTTCATTGCGGATGTAGAGGATGGGTTGGATATATGGCCAATGGGTTTGAATGTTTTGGGTAAACACAGTCATTTTTTCCATGCTCCTTTATCGTATTCCACATGGGTCAGAACATGGCGGATATAAACTCTACCTCGGTTGAAGTGGATCGAAGCAATCAACCGATATTTGTTGCCGCCGATATTGAAAACGATCCACCGCTCGACCTTGTCTGCGCTTGGAAAGGCGGCGCGTAGCTCTGCGAAATTGTGAAACTCGGTGGCTGTCATCACTTTGAACCAGCGCGCCAGCGCCGTTTGGCTATCGGGGTATTTTTCCCAGAAAAGGCGCAAGGCTTTGCGGGAGATGACGTGCATGAACGAATTATATCTCAAAAAGAGATTCTTCGTAAGACGATAACATCCTTCCTCGAAAAATAGGCGCAAAGCCACTATCGTTTCGAGCATTTTCCGGTAAAATGGGTCTGTCTATCGAGCAAAATCCACTAAAGGAGGAACAACGCATGAGACCCGTGTATGCCATATCGGGCGGGGTGTCGAAGTTTGCCAAGACCCGGCCCGACAAAACTTTCCAAGCGGTCATCAAAGAGGCGTATGACTATGCCATCGCCGACATCGGCCTGGACCTCGAGACGTTCACGCGCATCGTGGACGGATCGGTCGCCTCGTATTTTTCGGATCACTTCGCCCGCCAACTGATGGCCGGCATCATGGCCCAGGATTACCTCGGGCTGTGCCCCAAGCCCGGTCATCGCGTGGAAGGCGGCGGCGCGACCGGCGGCATCTGTTTCCAAGAAGCCTGGAAGTCGGTCGCCAGCGGTCACATGGACGTGTGCGTGGCCTACGGCTTCGAGACCATGTCCCACGTGGAAACCTGGAAGGGCAACGAGTTCATCGCCCTGGCCTCCGACGTGTCGTTCGATTATCCCGTCGGGGGCTTTTATTCGGGCTACTACGCCATGATGGTGACGCGCCACATGAAAGAGTTCGGCACCACCGTCGAGCAGATGGCGCACGTCAGCGTCAAGAACCACATCAACGCCTATCACAATCCCTATGCCCAGAAGCGGGATCGCTACACCATCCAGGATGTGCGCGACGCACCGATGGTGGCCTGGCCGCTGACCCGCCTTGACATCTGCGTCATGTCCGACGGCGCGGCGGCGACGATTCTCGTCTCGGAGGAAGGCTTGCGGAAACTGGAAGCCGCCGGGGCGAAGATCGCCCGTCCGCTCGTGCGCGTGACCGGCATCGGGCGCGGCACGGACGCCATGCGCATGGCCGACCGTCCGCACTTCGACTACGACACCTTCATGCGCGATTACGCCACCGAGCAGGAAAAGAATTCGGACGAAACGCGCGCCTACTATAAAAGACTGTGGGAGCACGGTACGCGCTACCCCGGCATCCATTCCTTCCGCGCCGGACGCACGGCGGGCAACATGGCTTACAAGCACGCCGGGATTAAAGACCCGCTCCACGAGCTGAGCTTCGTCGAGCTGCACGACGCCTATACCTCCAGCGAAATCCAGACTTACGAGGATATGGGACTGTGCCGTTACGGCGAGGGCGGACCGTTTGCCGCTTCGGGCAAGGCCTTCATGCCCGGCCTGGACTACGGCCTGGAACTGCCCGAGAAGCCGGTCTGCCCCGTCAACCCTTCTGGCGGGCTGATCGCCTGCGGACATCCCGTCGGCGCGACCGGGCTGATGCAGGCCGTCTTCGCCATCTGGCAGTTGCAGGGCAGCATCCAGAAGCATTTCCGCGATGACAGGCTCCAGGTCAGGGACGCGCAGCGGGGCGCGATCCACTCGCACGCTGGTACCGGCACCTACGTCACCGTCTCCGTTCTGGAGCGGGAAGGATAGTTTGGTGGTCGAGTAGGCGGCGGTGGTCGAGTAACCCGAAGGGTGTATCGAGACCCCGCCGCTGTATCGAGACCACAAGGAGACTCACATGGCTAAATTACCCTCTCGAAGAGAAGAAACCCTGGGCGGTTACGTCGTTCACGGCCTGCCGTTCCCGGCGGATACCGACCCGGATTCGCTGGCTTTCCTCAAGAAGATGGCCCCCATCCTGATCGAGCAGGAATACAAAATCACTTACTTACATTCCTACGGACAGGACAGCCCCTGGTTCGCCGGCCTGGCCAATAAGCATTTGCTGGCCAGCCGCGACCCGCAATCGGGCTACACCTACGCCAACCCGCGCGGCCACGATATGTTCAGCGGCGCAGAGACCGAGTGGATTGACATCACCGAGCGCCCGGCCAAAGTCCACGCCTTCACCGTCTGTCACTTCGGCTCGGAGGAGTTCCTGCCGGATTGCCCGTTCGTGCTGGCGCTGATCGAGATCGAGGGCGTGAATACCCTGTTCCTGACGCGGCTGATGGGCGTGGATCCGTTCGAGGCCACACTGGATTGGATCGGCATGGATGTGCGCCCGTATTTCCTGCGCAATTCCAAGTTGAAGCCGACGGATGTGTATTTCAGTCCGGTGAACAGTGATCAGTAATCAGTAAACGAAAATGGACTCGACGGTTGGCCGAGTCCATTTTCGTTTATCCTTTATTCCTCAACTTCTCGGCTTGTTCAAACCGCGCCAGCGCTTCGATGAATGATCTGGCAGCGTCTTCCCCAACCTGAAAGACAACAGCAGCGCGCAGAGCCTTGACCAACAACTCATTGACTTCGGGGAAGTCTCCGCCATCTTCGATTTGCATGGTGAGGGCATTGAGAATGCCGTTCAATTTGCGAAAACGGAGAATGGGCAGATAGAGCGACTTGATGGCTTCCTCAACAGGCTTGATGGTTTCCAGGCGCGGGTAGTCTATTCTTGTTTGGAACACTTCTTCCATTATGGATCGAGCAGAATTATTTTTGGTCATGTCCGTTTCCCTTTTGTGACAGTGCTGTCTCTACTTGCTGTTATGGCAAATTTTCAAGATCAGTAATATCCTTCGACCTTCCGCTGGCTTTCTTATTGACCTTGAGATCTTCCAAACCGATTAGGTTGACTTCTACCCCATCCAACTCGGCTGTAATCCGCCTCTCATAACACGCGTCGAATTCCACACCCGAAATGGATGTACAGATTTCCAGTTTTACAGGCGGAACACCCATGCGAATGATCTGCTTTTCTTTTAGGAACAATTGAGGGGTAAGTTCGGGCAGATCGAAGCCAAACTCTTTTAGAACTTCGACGATTCTATTTGCATTTTCGGGATGAATGGCGACCCAAATATCCATGTCGGCTGTGGCGCGTGAGTATCCGTGAAAGCCAACCGCGTATCCCCCGATCAACAGGTAGCGGATGTTATGCTCTTTGAGTAACTTCAAAAAATCTTTGAAGTCGGGTGGTAGTCGGATCGTAGCCATAGACGATTTGCCGCATGGTTTCCAGCGCATCCAATCGTTCATAGGGTGTTTTGGAAAGCCAATAGATCTTCTCAGCTTCATCGTTTTGTTCTAATGAGACAACCGAGAAGGCAGTTCTGTCGAGTTTGGGGAGTGTGTTCGCAGCCATCTTGCCAAGTATAGCACGAATAATGAATCCAAAAATTTGCCTCAAAACCCCTTGCATTTTCAGAAAGTTTAGTGTATTATAGCGGCACGAACACTTGGGTGCCCCCCTCACCCAGGTGTTCGTGCTTAACAGGGAGACATACTCGGCGGCTCTCTTCACTCAAGGGGATTGGTGGGTAATTTGTCCCGTCGCCATTTGAACTCGAACAAATAAGGGAAGTTGATCCTTTCGGATATTTTTTGAAGCAGGATTGGCGCCGCCAGCGCAACAAGCACGCCAATCGTTATGTGAAGCACCCAGTTTTGTAAATGGAAAACATTGGCAAGGATCATTCGCGTGCCGGCCCCGGCCAGCATGTGGGCAAGATATATTTGGAGGGAATATCTCCCAAGGGTCTTCAATGGTTGGATGAGGTTCTTCTTCGAAAGATATTGCGCGAGGCTTGTGCAGGCGATTATGCCCAGGATTGACAAGGAAAGAAAATAAAAAGGGTGGGAGCCGTCGGTCAAGCGTGTGGGCGTTATCAAATTCTCGAAAGTAAAGTACCCGGCCCCTGTCAATAGCGCAAACAGCATCATAATAACCCAAAGCGGCAGGATGGGTACGTTTTTGTTCAGGAGATATTTGCCGAGAAAGATGCCGCTCACGAAGAAAAGAAAATTGGTGGAAAATCCGGTCAGCGCGGCAATATCAGCCTGGATGGGGAAAAAGAATAATCCAAATCCAACCAGGAACAGCATGGGCATGGAATATTTGCCGAACTTGTTGAGCAAGGTATAGGCAACGTGCATCAGAAAGAGGGCGTAAACGAACCAGAATTGTCCCCAAGGGCGGTAAGGTATGGCAAGGATATCCGAGAGGCTGGCGCCTTTTTGCGTTTGGCTCGAGAAGATCACCTCGACGCTCATTTGCAGGATTGACCAGAGGAAATACGGATAGGCGATCCGCGCCAGTTTGTCAACCAGATAGTCCCGTGCGCCGCGTTTCCGAAAACTGCTTTCGACGAAGAGTCCTGATAGAAAAAAGAAGAGGGGCATGTGAAAGCTGTAGACGATGCTGTCCGAGAGCGCGAAGAAGTGTTCCGGGATTTTCAGGCCAGCATGATACCCGCTGCTCAAGAGATGGCCGTAGACAACCAGGATTATCCCGATGCCTTTTCCATAATCAACCCAATCTATTCTCTTGTCCATCTCGTTCGTACAATAATGCGGCAAAGGAATTACTCTGTACTGATTTTCGTCAGCACCTCTTGCAACCGCCCTACTTCTTCCAGCGTGTTGTAGTGCACGCCACCAACGCGAACCATACCGCCGCTTTCTTCCAGCCCAAGCTGTTCTGTGACGTTAAGGGCATAGTAGTTCCCGTCCCAAACATAGATACTTTCCTGGGCCAACCTTTCCGCCACTTGGCGGGGTGACAGATTCTTCATGCGGAATGAGAAGGTCGGCACGCGCTGATCCAGCTTGCGGAGATCGGTAAGTCCATAGATAGTCAAGTCAGGGATTGATTGCAGAGCTAAGAGCAAGGCGCGGCTGAGTTCGAATTCGTAACCACGGATGGCCATCATCGCTTTCTTCAATTCCAGGCGGCGGCCCTGATAACCATCTTCCGCTAATCCTTCTACATATTCGCTGCCGAATTCCCGCCCGAGCCATTCGAAATACTCGACCGCGCCAAGCACGCCGGCAATTCCCTCGTGGTTTTGGGTGCCCGTCTCGAATTTATCGGGCAGGTGATTAGGCGCCGGGCGCACCTTATAGGCGAACAGGTTTTCCAGAAGCTCGCGCCGCCCGTAGAGGATGCCCTCGTGAGGCCCGAAGAATTTGTAGCTGGACGAGACGAGAAAGTCGCAGCCCAGTTTCTGAACGTCAATGGCGCCGTGGGGAGCATATTGCACCGCATCAATATAGACAAGCGTCCCAACCTCGTGCGCCATCTTCACGATGCTGGCAACCGGATTGATCGTTCCCAACGAGTTGGAAGCGTAGCCTACGGCAACCAGGCGCGGTTTACGCCCCAGCGCGGCCTGCATCTGCTCCATGTCCAGCGTGCCGTCTTCGGGATGGAAGTCTACCCAAATGACCTCGCAGCCCCGATCCTGCGCGGCCAACACCCACGGCGTGACGTTGGCATCGTGATCCAGGCGGGTGACGACGATGGCGTCGCCAGCGTTCCAGGTCCGCGCGATGGAGCGGCTGATGTGCAGGGTCAGGGTGGTCATGTTCGCCCCGAAGATGATTTCCTCAGGGTTGGCTGCATTATAGAAATCCGCCATGGCGCGATGGGCTTTGTCCAGGATGGCATCCGAAGCGACGCTGGTGGCAAAGGCGCCCTCGTGGTTGGCGTTGCACTCCAGCAAATACTTGTTGACGCGTTCGAGGGATTGCCTGGCGATTTGGGTGCCGCCGGGATTATCGAAGAAGATTGCCGGACGGTCGAGCGATGGAAATTGGCTGCGAATGGCGGGGAGATCGAGACTCATAAGGTGTGCCTCCATAATATTATGGATGAAGTCCGATTTCTGGGGTGTGGGCGTATGCCCGCCCACACCCCAGAAATCGGGTATCCTTTTAACTTACCTCAAGACGGATCGGATGCGCTCAACCCCGCGCTTGATATTGTCATTCGAGGTGGCGTACGACAGGCGCAGGTAGCCTTCGCCGTACTTTCCAAACGATGAGCCTGGCAACAGGGCAACCTTGCCGCGTTCCAAAATTAGATTCGCTAATTCGCTCGAGGTCATTCCGGTCGCCTGGATGTTGGGGAAAGCGTAGAAGGCGCCCTGCGGTTTCTGGCAGCGTATACCGGGGATGGCGTTCAGCCCGGCGACGATCACGTCTCTGCGGCGCTGGTACTCGGCGACGACCACCTCTACCTGCTCCTGCGGCCCGCTGATGGCCTCCACGCCGGCATCCTGCGTGAATTGGGCCGTTGAGCCGATGGAATGGGTGAGCAGCAAGCCGACGCGCGTCGCCAGCTCGCGCGGCATGATGCCGTACCCCAGCCTCCAGCCGGTCATGGCGTAGGTTTTGGAAAAACCGTCCACGATGACCGTGCGGGCCTGCATCCCGGGTAAAGAGGCGATGGATGGCGCTGCCAGCCCATCGTACACGATGCGGGCGTAGATCTCATCCGACATCACCCAGCAGTCGTACTGCTGGGCTTGAGCGGCGATGTGTTCCAGGTCGGCGGATGGGATCACGCCGCCTGTGGGGTTGCTGGGGGAATTCAGGATGATCAGCCGGGTGCGCGCGTTCACCAACCGGTCGAAGGCTTCCAGGTCGAAAGAGAAGCCCTTCTCTTCGCGCAGCGGCACGGGGACAGGCACACCGCCCGCGACCCGGATCATGGCTTCGTAGGTTGGAAAGCCTGGGTCGGGATAGATGACCTCGTCGCCAGGCCCGACCAGCGCCAGGGTGGGAAAAAAGAGATTCGGCTTGGCGCCCGGGCTGATTACCACCTCTTCAGGATGAACTTGTATGCCTCGCCGCCGTCCACTATCCTCGGCGATGACTGCGCGCAGGGAGGACGTCCCGGCCGGCGGCGTGTAACGTGTCCGCCCGGCGGCGATGGCGCGGATGCCTGCCAGGCTGACGTTGGCGAAAGTCTCGAAATCCGGCTGGCCGATTTCGAGGTGGATGACTTCGTTCCCTTCGGCCTCCATCTGCTGGGCGCGGGCAAGTACCTGGTAGGCGCCTTCGGGTTTGAGGTGGTCGGTTCGCTGCGCGTAGGGCATAGGTTACGCCACTAACTGGCGGGCGATGCGCGCCGCGCTGGAAGCATCCGGGGCAAATGCGTCCGCGCCGATGCGGTTGGCGAAATCCTGTGTCACCGGCGCGCCGCCGATGAGCACCTTCACTTTCTCGCGCAGTCCGGCTGCTCTCAGCGCCTCGACTGTCTCCTCCATCCTGCCAATGGTTGTCGTCAGCAGCGCGGACATGCCGATCACCTGCGCGCCGTCGCGTGCTGCTTTCACGAAGACTTCCGGCGGCGCGTCTACGCCCAGGTCGCGCACCTCGAAACCAGTCCCCTCCAGCATCATGGCGACCAGGTTCTTGCCGATGTCGTGCAGGTCGCCTTTGACCGTGCCGATGGCAACCTTCCCGGCGGACTTGACCTCGGCTGCCGCCAAACGCGGCTTTAGCAGTTTCATCCCTGCTTGCATGGCGCGCGCCGCGATCAGCATTTCTGGCACGAAGAATTCGCCGTTCTCGAAGCGCCGGCCGACTTCGCTCATGGCGGCGATCAGCGACTGGTTGAGGATGGCCTGCGCGGGGATGCCCGCTTCGAGGGCAGCTTTGACCCCGGCTTCCGTCTCTGGAGCCTGTCCATCAATCACGTTCTGGTAGATTGCTTTCAAGTCCATAATTTCCTCGAGTGAAATTTTCAGCGCGTATCGTAGCACAAAAGTGACGCTTAGGCAAATGCGTTCTGGGCTGATTTGCCGTCCTATTTGGCCCGCGCCAATGCGCCCCAATCACGGAGATAAAAAACGGGTCGGGCATGGAAGCCCGACCCGCCAACTAAAAAGTATTGCTGCTTACGGCTGGTACACGTAGAAGTTGTCGAACAGGATGTCGGTGCCGGGTACGTCGAAGGTTCCGGCCATCAGGCCAACGTCGCCGCTGGTGAAGCTGCTGTCCGTTGCGGTGACGACCAGGTTGCTGTTGGCATACAGCTTTAGCTCGCTGCCGACGCAATCTGCACGGATGTGGTTGGTTGCTGCGCCGAGAGTAATCCCTTCCGCCTTGATCATATTGTCGCCTGAAATCAACTGCTGGCTCCCGCCCTCGTACTTACCGATGGCGGCATAGCCGTCGCTGCTGATCAGGAAGAAATAGAAGTTATTCTTATCCTGATAGCGGCAGATGAGGCCGAAATCGTTGTCATCCGGCCCGCCGGCTTTGGTGGCGTCCACCTCGACGCGCACATCGCCCGGAAATGACTTGCTCGGATTGGCCCAGATGTCGTAATTGGTGTCATTTACGTAGAGGCGGTAACCGCTGTTGGTGTAATCGGAGACATAATTGGTGTCCTGACGCTGGTCCCAGCCGCTGCCGCTGTTGGAAAAGTCGTCAGAGAACAAGACGTTGCTCGCTTGCCCTCCACCGCCTCCTGTCGGCGTGGAGACCGGGGAAAGGCTGCAAGCCAGGGTGACCAGCACCAAGACAGCCGTAAGTGCATAAATCTTTTTCGTTTGTTTCTCCTGAAATGGAAATTGGACAAAAATTCTCTCTATTAGTATACACCGAAGCGGGTTTTCTACAAAGTAACTCCCCGTCAGATTTGGTGTTTGCCTTCTTGTAGGACCGTTTATTTGCAATCTGTGATTCTCATCTGTTACCATCGGGAGGCTGCTGAATGGAAAAAGATAACTTCAAAGTCTATGGATACCGCTGGATCGTGCTGCTGGCTTTTATGTTCATCGTCGCCATCAACCAGCTCCTGTGGATCACCTTTGCCTCGATCACGGGCGATGCGGCCAAATTCTATCATGTTTCGGATTTGAGCATTGGTCTCCTTTCGATGAGCTTTATGATCGTCTACGTCGTTGTCTCGATCCCGGCCTCCTGGGCCATTGACACTTACGGGCTGCGCGTTGCGGTCGGAATCGGCGCCGCGCTGACCGGCATCTTTGGCCTGATGCGCGGCCTCGTCGCGGCGAACTATACGTTGGTACTGGTTGCGCAAATCGGCATCGCCATCGGGCAGCCGTTCATCCTCAACGCGGTGACCACGGTGGCGGCGCGCTGGTTCCCGCTGCGGGAACGTGCGACCGCCTCCGGGCTGGGATCGCTGGCGATCTACCTCGGCATCCTGGTGGGCTTGGTGCTCACGCCCTATCTCGCCCTCCATGCCGGGATCGGCAACATGCTGGTCATCTATGGGGTCGTCGCGGTGGTTTCCGCAGTCCTGTTTTTCGGATTTGCCAAGGAGCGCCCCGCGACGCCTCCCTGCCCGCCGGGAATGGAAGTGCGCTCGCTGGTCCTGGACGGCCTCAAGCAGACTTTTCGCGAGAAAAATTTCATCCTGCTCATGGTCATCTTCTTCGTGGGCCTGGGCGCGTTCAACGCGGTGACAACCTGGATCGAGGATATCCTCAGGCCGCGCGGCTTCTCCAGCACCCAGGCGGGGGTAGTTGGCGGGCTGATGATCGCGGGCGGCATCTTGGGCGCGCTGGTCCTGCCGAGCCTCTCCGACAAGTTCCGCAAGCGGAAGCCTTTCATCATTGCTGCCATCCTGGGCGCAACGGTGGGGCTTATCGGCGTCACCTACGTCACGGCCTACTGGCTTTTGCTCGTCGTGGCCTTTATCATGGGATTCTTCTTATTGAGCGCCGGCCCGATCGGCTTCCAGTATGGGGCTGAAGTGACCTACCCGACCCCGGAGGGCACGTCGAACGGCCTGCTCCTGTTGATGGGACAAATATCGGGCATCGTCTTCATTTTCGCGATGGACAGTTTCAAATCCCCTGCCACCGGTTCGATGACCACTTCGTTGGTGGTGCTCGTTGTCCTTTTGTTCTTGTGCTTGCTGTTGGGCGCACGTCTCAAGGAGCCGAAAACCCTGCTCACAGAAAAGGGATAGCACTCACTTGGGGGGTACCCAGGATAATGCGAGGTTTTGGGGGTTGGGTGACGCGCAGCGCCGCCAAACCCCCAATATTATTTTAATGGGGATATAATTCGCAGTATGCCAGACGCTGTTCAAGACGCCAAGCGTCACTTACGTTCGCAGAGTCAGCAGGTGCGCAAAGCCCTCGGCGAGGATTTCCAGCGTCAGGCCAGCGCCGCGATCTGCGCTCACATCGAATCCTGGCCGCTCTTTCGAGCGTCTGAAACCATCCTGACTTACATGCCCATGCGCGGCGAAGTGGACCTGCGTCCGCTGCTGGAACGTCACGCGCGCAAACGCTGGCTGCTGCCGCGCATCCTGCCGGAAGGCCGCATGACCTTTCATCCCTATGACCCGCAGCGCCTGATCCGGCATCCCTACGGAATGCTCGAACCGGCTGCGGACCTGGCGCCTGTTCCAGTTGGAAGTATCCAACTGGCGATGGTGCCCGGCCTGGCCTTCGACCGTCGAGGCTGGCGGCTCGGCTACGGAGGCGGATTCTTCGACCGCTTCCTGGCCGGATTCGCGCATGGCGTCAGCCTGGGCGTCACGTACCACGCCCTCTTGCTCGACCACCTGCCGCATCACCAGCACGACATCCCTGTGGGGTATCTCGCCACGGAAGGGGGCGTTGTGAAATGCGGCATAGAACAAAGCGAGTATGCAAATGACAAGTAACAAGAAAATCATTCGTAGTCTGGCTATATTTCTCTTTTTGCTGGGCATGCTGTTTGCTATGGCCCTGGCGGGGGTTGCCGCCTGGACAGGCCTGGAAGCAACCTTTTACGGCTTTGAACGACTCACGAACGAGCGTCTTACTACTTTGCGATGCCCCGTGTTGATGACGGTGACAGAGACCGGCGCCATCAGCGCGACAGTCTCCAACCTTTCAGACGTGACGGTTGAGCCGAAAATGCGAATTTACGTCAGCGGCCCAGGCCCATTCAGGACTGTCGATTCACAGATCACCCTTGCCCCGGGTGAAACTCAACAAGTACACTGGACGGTGACTTCAGAGGATGTAGATTACAAGGATCTGATTATGGTGAAGGTGTTGGCGTTCCCGTATTATAAATTTTCCACTCGTGAAGGAACGTGCGGCATCCTGGTGCTAAACCTGCCTAATCTTACCGGAAGTCAGGTATTCGATTTCGCGCTGGTGGTCGCTTTGTCTGGATTGCTGATTGGGATGGGACTATGGATCGCCAGCGGTCCGCAGTATAAGAAGCGGATACTCGACGCGACCCGTGCCATGATCTTCCTGGCAATACTCACCCTGGTTGATCTGTTCGTCAGCTTTCGCGGTGCGTGGTTCTTTGGCCTTGTCCTCTTCCTGGCGACCGTCTTGTTGATTGTTGTTGTCCTTGCCATCGCAGTTCGAGGTGAATAGGGAGGCCTTTGCGCGCAGTGCGCCTCTCCTAGAACAAACCGCGCAGCACCAGCAGGAGACCGACGATCGCCAGCGGCACGCCGACGATTGCCCCCACGACCGTCAGGCTGATCACCACGCCGACGATCATCAGCACCAAGCCGAGGATGACAGCCACCAGCCGGCCGGTCAGCGCGACGATGCCGGCCACCAGTTTCCAGAGCGCCACGAAAGGCCAAAGGTACCAGGGGGTATGCTTGTTCTTCTTCTCTGCGGACATTTTTGCCTCCAAACCAAATATACGTAATATTTGGCCTCCCAGTTTCAGCAGTTAAAACTGCACCAACAAAGACCGCGAAGCCGACCCTTCGGCAAGCTCAGGGCAGGCCCTTCGTCGGCTTAAGTCCACGAAGGTGGACTTTGCGGTTTGGTAGCGGCGATTTCAATCGCTCGGCTTTTGGAAAATGATACGCGGCTTGGGTTTTTCGGGCGGCTTGCGCAGCATGAAGCGATAAGACAGTTGCCCGAAGTGGATGATGTCGCCATGTTGGAGACGACGCGGGGGCCTATCCGTCAGCGTTTCGTAGTTGACCCACGTCCCGGCGGTTGAATTTTGATCCAACAAATAAAAGCTGCCGTCCCGCTCCTTCTTGAGGCGGGCGTGCAGCGGCGAGACGGAGGGATCGTCCAGCACGTGCGTGGCCTGGGTCGGGTCGGTGCCGAAGGTCATCTCGCTGCCGGTCAAGGGGATGGGCGGCGCAGTCACCGGCTGGCCGTCGCCCTTCAGACGGACGAGGTAGGCCGGCGCGGCCTTGCGTCGCTGCGCCCAGGGTAGTTGCATTCCGCGTTTTTCTGTACGGGGAACTATTGGCTGGGTGAGCGGATCCAGGCGCATCTTACGCTCCAGGCGGCGCGCGGCGCTCGAGGAGCGGCGTGATCTCCCGCCTGCGACCAGGATGAGGGTCAATGCAGCCCCTGCCAGCAGCACTGCGCCGCCAGCTATCCACAGGCTGTTGCCCACCAGGAACGCCTGCACACCGCGTTGCAGCTTGACAACCGTGACTGTCACCGGCACGCCCAGGCTGACCTTGCTCAAGCCCAGGCTGTCCACCGCCTCGACTTGCAGGTTGTGCTGGCCGCTGGAGGTGTAGCTGTTCAAATCCCAGGTGAATTTGTCGAACGGCGCGGCCGTGTTCTCGTCGGCAATTTGGCCGTCCACAAACAATGTCGTGCGGACGAGCGGGCGCGGGTGGCCGTCGGGAAATTCGACGATGATCTCGATCACATGTTCAGACGGCGCTAATGTCATCGCGTCGTATGTCGCCGACTCCACGCTCTGGCGGACGATCTGCTCGGGCAGCGAGACCAGGATCGGGTTCGGCGGCTGCACGTCCATCTCGAAGGCGGCGGGCGCGGACGAAACGGTCTGCCCGTTCAGGTCAACCTGTACCGCCAACGTATGGCTGCCAGGCGTATTGATCGCGGAGGTATAGGTGAAGGTGTAGGTGTGGCGTAGCGGGTCGAGATAAGTCTCCAGATCAGGGAGGGCTTCCTCACCTGAGTAGGGGAATACCTGACCGCCCGTCTGAGCGGCCAGGTCTTCGAGGGCGGTGGCGCCGCTGGTGAAGAAATAATCTTTCGGTGCGACCATCCAGACGTAAACGTGAATTTCCAGTTGGATGGCGCGCGCGGTCAGGCTTTGCAGCGTTGGGAGCGTATCATTATCTGGCAGGGGCGTGATGAAGAGGACTGCTTTTTTCATGCCCGCTTGCGCCGCAGGTCCGGCTGCAATGTCGAGCGCCTGGGAGAGCGTGCCCAACGAGGAAGTTACCGAGCGCGGCTGGGGCTGGTAAGCAGACAGGATGTTCAGAAAGTCGCCGACGGCCGGCAGGTGCAGGGCAACCAGTCCATCGGTCGTGACCAGGCTCAGGTCGTCGGAAGCATCGCCGGGACGCGCCGCGGCCCAGTCGCGCAGGGCCGAGAGCAGCTTGTCGCAGCGCGAGACGGCGTTGGCGTCGCGGGTGGCAAAGACCGGGCCTGGATTGATGGCGATCACGAACTGCGCGCCAGGCTGAAGTTCCGCGAGCGAATCGAGCGGGCGCGGCTGGTCGTCTTCCAGCACGGTGATCCCCTCTTTCGTCAACCCGCTAACGAACCCGCCTGCCGCGTCGAATACATCCAGCGTGGCGGTCATGGCGGGAAATGACCCCGCCTGCAGGTCGTAGAGGTCAGCGTGACCTCCGCCCTGGGCGCTTGCGGGCAGGAAAAATGCAAACGCCAGCGCCAGGCTGGTGAGAACAGCCAGGAACTTCCGCCTCAGCTCACTGTTCATCTTTCTCTGTTGACTGATCACCGATTACTAATGACTGATCACTGACGACTGGCGACTCCCCACTGACGACTGACGACTGGATACTGTCCTTCAGCGGCGGCAGCTTGATCCACTGGTGCGCGCCGGCCCAGGCCAGCAGCGGGACGCCAATGGCCGTGCCAGTCACCTGGTAGGGCACACCGGCAAGAACGCCCATCACCAGTCCCTTTGCGACCGAAGCCCCCCAGTCATCTTTCGCCAGGTAACGCTGCACGAACATCGTCGTGAGAAAGCCAATCGCGCCGACCGAAACGCTGGTCAGCGCCAGCGCCAGCGGGTCAACAAGCTCGATCCAGCCGAAGACGTTATCCAGCACGATGGTCGCCAGAGCGGCCATCGGGTGGATCGGGGCGGGCGGGATACTTCGGCGGGGTTCAATTTGATTGGTCATTGTTGACCTCAATCGTAAATCGTCAATCTAAAATCGTAAATCGGCTTATTCCCATTCGATCGTCGCGGGCGGCTTGCTGGTAATATCATACACCACTCTGTTGATTCCGTGCACCTCATTCACGATGCGATTCGCCACGCGCGCCAGCAGCTCATATGGCAGCCGCGCCCAATCGGCGGTCATGAAATCCTCAGTGACGACGGCGCGGATGGCAGCCGCTTCCTGGTACGTGCGCTGGTCGCCCATCACGCCGACCGAGCGCACCGGCAGCAAGACGACGAACGCCTGCGACGTATCTGCGCCTTTGCCCATCAGCCCGGCGGCGGACAACTCTTCGATCAGGATGGCGTCCGCGGCTCGCAGGCGCGCCAGCCGTTCGGCGGTCACCTCGCCCAGGCAGCGCACGGTCAGGCCCGGACCCGGGAACGGCTGCCGCCAAACCAGCTCAGGAGGCAGCCCGAGCGCCTCGCCGACGGCGCGCACCTCGTCCTTGAACAGGTAACGCAGCGGTTCGACCAGCTCGAACGACATATCCTCCGGCAGGCCTCCAACGTTGTGATGCGTCTTGATGCGCTCGACCTTGTCCCGCTCCGGCGCGCTGGATTCGACCACGTCCGGGTAGATTGTGCCTTGCACCAGGAAACGCGGCTGGCCCAGCTTCTGCGCCTGCTGCTCGAAAATGCGGATGAATTTCTCGCCGACGATCTTGCGCTTCTGCTCCGGGTTGGTGACGCCTTTCAGCGCCCCTAAAAATTCCTCAGCGGCATCTATGGCTACCAGTTCCGCATCAAGCGTTTCGCGGAATGCGGCCGCAACCTGCTCCGGCTCGCCCTGGCGCAGCAGGCCGGTGTCCACGAACACGGCCACCAGTTGATCGCCAACCGCCCTGTGGACAAGCGCCGCGGCGACCGACGAGTCCACCCCGCCGCTGACCGCCGCCAGCACGCGCGCCTCGCCCACCTGCTGGCGGATGCGCGTCACGCTTTCCTCGATGATGGACGCCGGCGTCCAGTCCGGGCTTGCGCCGCAAACCTCCACTACGAAGCGGCGCAGGATCTCGGCCCCGCCAATGGTGTGGTTGACTTCAGGGTGGAATTGCAGACCGTAATAATTGCGCGAAAAATCTCCCATCGCCGCTATGGGGCTGTTGGCAGACCTTGCCAGCGGCGTGAATCCTTC
>Ga0163200_1000393_pt1 | contig 19237 bp, 24 predicted proteins | sample PL_2010_200m_FD_113535 | JGI IMG/M metagenome (GOLD analysis project Ga0163200, IMG submission 113535) | Freshwater microbial communities from Powell Lake, British Columbia, Canada to study Microbial Dark Matter (Phase II) - PL_2010_200m | ecosystem: Environmental > Aquatic > Freshwater > Lake ... | reverse complement strand
GAACAAGAGCACCGCCGTCCAGCCAGCCGTTAATGAGTTCGTGGGTCAAATTATAGCCAGGACAAGCGGTAGCGTCCACATCGCGGTGAAAGCCAGGGTGCTTGTCTACTTCGTATCTCTCAGCTATAACCTCGCAAACGAACTTGAGCGTGTCGGCCAGCTCTGCTGACGGATACTGGATACTGAAATTTCCAGCTAACGAAACAGCAAGCTCCTCGACGTTGTAACCGTTGCCGATGTGATTAGCCTTGCCCTCCATATCGGCCAACTTGAATACATAGATGACCCCGGCATTATCGATACCGACGTGGTAGCCGTCGACAGACCAGCCGAGGGTGTTCAGGTGGTAATTCTCGACACCCTGCCAGCCCTCCGCGCCGCTCTGACCCTCGTTGGCCGTATGATGAAGTCTGATGCCAGTCCGGTAATACGTCGGCGGCCGGCCGAGGACATATTCTCTGAATTCTGCGCGGGTCATGACTTGCATAACTACCTCCCCAAATAAAAAAGCCGCATGAGAGCGGCCTTAATGTCCGTTCTTATATCTCTTCATCAGTCAGTTGTTCTCTTCCCGCCAGTCTTCTTTTTAGAACCCTCTCGTCTTAATCTTAAGGTGCCATTCAAATTGCCCAGAAGCTCAAACACCTGTCCGGAGACCGCCGCGTTCTGGCTGATTACTTTTCTCATTTCTTCATTCTGTTTGCACTGTTGTTCTACTAGCATCGACTGGTGGTCTATAGAGGCCTTGAGGCCCACTAGGATATCCGTGCCCTTATTACCGAGCTTGTACCCATAATAAAGCAGCACGAAGACTATGGCCGCCGGAACGCCGACACTCGAGATGAATTCTCCTATTGCTTTGATGTCCATTGATGCCTCCTAGGTTCCGGTCTCTTTATTCAGCGCTCTCATAGGATAAAAAGAACTTAAAGTGATAATGTTCAGCGCCCATTGCAGCCGCCAAACGCGCACTACGACGAACTCCGATTTCGATGTCGATAGTTGTTGTATTGGCTATCAAAAAAGCGTCAATGCCGTAGACATTCTCGGGTAAGTTATAAACAGCTATAACCTGTGGTGCTATGTTGCTATATGCGCCGGTCGGATGGGCGACAAATGCCATTGGTTGTTTCGCCATAGGTGACGGTAAGCCGAGAGAAGCAAAAGTTGTGATAACCGATGCCGTCTGTTGTGTACCAGTAAAAACAACAATCACAGCGACTTCAGCTGAAACCCGCATAAGCCCGCTCGAATTCGGTATCTGACTGGAACGTTCAAGCGCACTGACCCGTTTCTTTAGTCCTGTTATCTCCGTCCCGATATCTTCAAGTAATGCCATGTCCACCCCTTATGAGTTCACGATGACGGTCACATCTTCTTTCCCGTCGTCGTCTATGTTGACTTCTATGCCGTATATACGGCGGTATCCGTCTATCTGCATACGTCCGCAATCGACCTTGACGCATATCTTGTCGCCCAGCCAGTAACTACCTAGTTCGGGGTCGTTCTCGGCGTTGACTTTCAGCCCGATGAGCTTTTTAGGTAAAGCGTTCTCGTTGATGAAATCCTGCCCACGTTCGACGAGCGTGTCCTGTTCCGACACGTCCTTGAGGGACAACAGGGTTTCGCGGTTCTGGTATAAGCTGATAGAGGCCGCATCAGAGACTGTCGTGCGGAGCATGTTCTCGCCCTCTCCTGCACCTAGTACAAACGCCATATTGATAGGTTTCAGGAGGTCTTCCGTGACCTCGATGATATTCTTGCCGTACTCGAAGACGAAGTTACCTAGTTGTGTCCCGCGCATGGGATAGAAGACCTGGAAGACCTTATCAGCCTCTATACAGAAGTCGAACCCGTCCTCGCATGCTGCCAGTTCTTCTATCGCTTCCTTGATGTTCTTGCTTTCATAAGTCCTGTCGCGCAAGATTCCCGTCGTTATGGTGCCTTGCGTGATACCGAAATCCCCGTGTGCTTTAGTCTGTGAATCGTTTATGAGCGCCCAAGCGATGGCTCCCTGGTCGATTCCCGTGTAGGTGATAGAATCAGCCGTGAGCCTATCCTCGAAAAGAGCCTGATACCCGATGGCCGGGCAGGTAATCTTCTGCGTGCTCGCGTTCAGAACAGATTTAGGGAATTGGATCTCCCCGCCGAACATCGCTCTGGTGTCTCGCATGACCTTAAGATATGTTCGCCAGGGGTCTATCGAATCGACGAGCTGTTGGGTGCCTAGTTTCTCGTATTTAAGGCCGACATCGAAGCTCGCGCTTCCTGGAAGGTTCAAGTAGACCTTGAAGTCTCTGTTGGCCGCCGGCAGTTCTCCTAAAGTATCACCGGCAGCGTTGAGCAGGAGGTATTTATATTCGGCCATCTAATCTCGCCTGGCATTCATCACATATTAATTTCTCGCCCTTGTAATTATCAGGCGGGACAATGACATTGGCTAGCGGGTCATCACTCGGTGGGTGTTTCCAACAGAATGGCACGCTTGCCAGGACGATGAGTTCACCGTCTTCAATCTGTGCCAGGTGAGCAACAGGCGTGGTTTTCGGCTGCTCTTCAGTCTCTGGCGTTTTTGCGAATAAAGACCCGTCATCGAGAAGCAGGACGAGCAGTCCTTCTTTCTTCTGAAATTCACCTTTGACCTTGTATTCCTTACCTAAGCAAAGAACATCGCCAGTCAGGGTGAACTTGCTTTTAGTCTCTTTGGCCTCAAGCTCAAGAGCGAAGAAACTATCCTTGTGGCCTTTGATGGGTCGCCGTTTCATCAGACTGTCCCCATCGCTATCCAACCCCGACGCTCGGTCAGATTCCTTGTAGCAACCGGGTCCCACCCTTGAAGCGTGAAAGAGGTTGTAAGCATGGCGACTACGCTTATTATTCCGGTTGTGAGTAGGTTGGCGTCAGTTACATTTTCATTTTGGAAAACGCAATAATCCGTATTGGCAAAAGCGGTTTCCAGGGTAATGACTTTTGGTGTCATGCCTGAGCTGTTCGGCCAGACGCAATTAACATGCCCTCGCTGAACTCTTTGGTTGGTAACCGCCGTATTAGCCGGAACGGTCGTCTGGTATTGGCTAGCCAAGAGAAGCGTCGGTGCTTTGGTCTGGTCGACAGACGCCGCGGCCATCTTCGCTAAGGTTATTTGAGCGTTCGCGATGTCGGCTGTGAGAAATCCGGCGTTTCTGATAAATGCGGTACTCGTTCTCTTGTCTGTGATGTTCGCATTGGTTATCGTCGTCGCTCCCGCCGCGACCGCTATCTCAGCCAGTTTATATGCGTTGGTAGGCGTCGCAGGAACGGATGGAGAACCGGCCGGTGTGCCTGTGACCACAACTAGCTCGCCATAGCTACCCGGAACAGTCCCGTCATCGTAGAACCTCGTACAGACAATATCTATCCGAGGATTACTCGGATTAGAAGCTGCTATCGCTTTGTTGACCGTGCTGTCGGAGTTGAAAAGCTGCGAGCCATAGTCGGCCGTATTATCTCCGGATATCACGCAATCACCGGCCAGCACGTCTACACTCATATCCGGCGTGCCTTTTGCCTGGACTTTAAGACAATCCGCCGCAGTATATTGTCCCGGTAGTATCCCTTCGGCAGCTAAGAGATTTGTAAGCCTTCTTATCCACTTGGCCGGATATGTTATAGCATCTAAGAAAGGTACGGTTACACCCATGATTTCCTCCTATATCCAGGCGTCGCGCCAGATGACGCGCGCATATGAACCTGCGGAATATGTCGAGGCCTCATAACGCAATTCATTGACCCCAGGGTCTAACGTCCACCATTCAGCTAAAGTCAGATATGAGAAACGCGAGGCCGTGCCGTTCAACATGACATTGTGGTTCAAAAAGTCGATTTCCAGATAGTCGCCCGCGGCCACGGTCAGATTGAACTCAAGACTTAGACCTGAAGTGATGTTCTTTATCCTCGGGTTATCGACAGGCCCGTAGATCTTGATTGTCGGCGGGCTCTCGAAATTACCCGCATTGGTTGCTAAGAGTATCCCCCCGACCGAGATAGTGCCGAATGCTAACGGGAAGGCCAATGGGAAACTGAACCCGCCTGTCGCTGTAGGTAAGGCGATGTCTTGGGTATATTGAGTCGAAGAGTAGAACCTCGGGTCTTGTGCTTTGAACTGTGCCTGATAATCCTGCAAAAAACGTGTTTGAGCAGAGCGAATGTAATCAAGGCCTGCTGGGCGGCAGAATAAAATCCTTGAATCTATCGTCAACGTCCCGTCAGCATTAGTCGGTGCCATCGCCAGTTTAAGAGAATCCAGTTTGGTCGTTAGGTCACTTTCACTAGTGCCGTTGATATATCCGTTTATAGAGAACGGGCGAGCCGCAAGTAACTGGTCTCCCATGATAGAGCCGTGCACTCCGGCACGCGGATATTCCACCGACCTTATCGGAGGAACACTTAAACCTGCCAGGTCGCGGACATTCTCAAAGGTATAAGCCGTTCCGCCTGGTGGTGTGTATACGTACGCCATTTACCGGCCCCGTGTCTTGGACATCCAGTAGATGCGTTCCGCCAAGAGTTGTACGTCCGTCTCGTCGCGGACGGTCGCATTTACAGTAACACTCGTCTTTGAATTATTGGTTGTACTGGCAGGCCCGTATCCATATCCACCGGCATATGCCAGAGTCGGAAAGTTCAGACCTGCAAACCCGGCCATGTCGCCCTTGATGGCTGATAGGGTCTGCTTGCTCTGTTTTTCCATCGCCATGAAAGCCTGTTCGATATATGATGGACTGGAGATACCAAGACCTCGCTTAAATCCTTCCCAGAATGAACCGGCTACATCTTTAGCCATGTCCCACAAGCGGGAGCCTAGTCCTTTAAGAAAATTAATCACACGGTCGAATATGCCGCTTATCTTATCCGGCAGGTCTTGAATGAAGTTTATGAAGGCATCCTTGAACTGGCCTGCTGCAGTGCTTGCTTTCTCCGGCAGTTGGCTTAGGAAATCCCATACCCGCCCAGGCAACGTGCTGACCCATTCGATGGCTCCGGTGACAAATGACACAAAGCCATCGATGACGACCCTCACGAGCCGCCCGATAGCTTCACCGATAAGTCCAGGCAGACTACCCATAATCTCGCCAAAATGTGAGCAGAAATATGTGACCTGCGCGACCACCCAGGTAACCACTTCGACGATCTTTGCGAAGACCGTGACGATCGCTATGATGGCGGCTATACCGATGGCAATCGGCGCCACTAACCCGATGCCGATAGCGATAGCGATCATCTTCAGCCCTTCGAGAATTTGCTTATGATAAGGAGAAAGGTTAGCCCATGCCTGTTTCAGATTGTCCAATGCCGCCAACAGGCTACCCTTGATGATGGCCCACACCTGCTGAAGTACCGGCACAACATAAGTCTTGAACATGTCGATAACCGGTTTTAAGGCTTCCTTAATCTTGTCCCAATTCTTGTAGATGAGAACTGCTACAGCAGCCAAAGCCGCTACCGCCAGAACAACCCAGCCGACAGGACCCGACAGGGTCCCGATGACGCCTGATAAAGCACTTATGCCGCCTGCGACCTTACCGATGATGATAAGCAACGGTCCGATTGCTGTCGCCGCTCCGGCGATCGCCAGAATAATACCCTGCGTTTTTGGCGACATCTTAGAAAATGCCTCCGTCATGTCTCCAAGTCCTTTAGCTCCTTTCTCGAGATACGGCAGGAGGCTCTTCAGCGCGTCCATGAGCTTTGACCCGAGCGGTTCTAATGCCAGCTCGACCTTGTGTTTTAAGACATCCAATTTTTCGGAGAATTTAAGCGTCGAGAACGCCACATCATCAATAGATTTAGGACTGGACTGCGCCACCTTGACAAGGTCTTCGATACTCATCTTGCCTGTCCTGATAGCGTCGGCCATCTTAATACCGGCCCGAGCGCCAAACACCTGAACAGCAATAGTGTTTGCTTCAGCTGCAGATCCAGCATTCTTGATAGACTTCACCAGCTCGGCAAAATGACCGGGGAGATCTTTAACTCCTTCTTTGGCCATCCTGGCCAGTCCCATCTGGAGACCCATCATGGTCTTCTCTGTATTAGCGCCGGCTTTGTCGAATTGAGCCACCATCGCTGCCGTCTGCTCGAATGAGAATCCAAGACTCCTCATCGGAGCGCCGAACTTGACCGTCGCATCGGTCATACGTTGAACACCGACGCCAGTTTTCGTGCTAATGGTGTAGAGCTCGTTCAGGGTCTTATTCATGTCTTTGGCCGGGATGTTCCAGCCAGCAAAAGCACGGGTCACGGAATCGGTCAGAGGCGCGACTTCGGTTCCTTGGATGCGGGCGAGGTTCAGCAGCGTCGTGGTCAAGTCTTCAAGCGGTTTGCCGGTCGCATCGGTGCGTTGCTTGAGTAGAGTCATCGTCTCGGCGACCTGTTTCGTACCCTCCGGGACGGTGGCAAACACACGCTTGAAACTACCCATCAGATTATCCAGACTCTGACCCGTTACTCCGAGTTCTTGCTCGAAGACACGAGACGCCTTCTTGATGTCCATAGATGCAGCGATAGCCATTGCCCCGATGGCGATAAGAGGTGCACTGACGTACATGCTCATGCTCTTGCCCGCTGTGGCAAAGGTCGCACTAGTCGTTTTCATCGTGCCGGCGACCCCGGCCATCTGAGCCTGGAACGCGCTTGAGTCCGCTCCGATCCTGACAATTAAACTAGCTAATGTGGCGATTTATCTACCCTCCAGCGTTGCGTTCCGCATCGGCACTCAGTCGTGCCTCGTCTTCAGCGTCCTTGCGGTGTTCCTCTTCGACCTTGAAAAATGCCTGCCATTCCGTAAGTTCAGCCGATGAAATCCGACCTAGCAGTTCCGTTACCGTTAGCCCTAGCTCCCGAGCTAACTGGAAGTAGAAGTATCTGCCGGGCCGTTCTCTGAGTTTTTTGCTAACTCGTCAACGTCCTCTTGCGTCAATCCGCTCAAGCGTTGAGCGACTTCGAAGACGCGGTTCAAAGCGCCGGCGCTCTTATTGCCGAGTGCGGCCACATCTTGGTCTGTGAATAATCTATTGCCGTCGGCGTCGACCACGCTCATGGCGACGAGTTTGGCGCGGATGTTTGCGAAGTCGTACTTGTTATTGCTCTTGACCATGTCGGCTTCGAATTTATCCCGCTCGACACCCATAAGTGCCTTGATTTTGACCGTGCCGCCCCATTCAGGAACGGCGACATCTTCGGTCTTGATGTCGTCAGCGTCTAAGATGGCGTCACGTGACAGATATTGCGTTTTGGTCATTGTTTATTCCTCCCTATGCAGTTGTGCGGACTACATCGCCAGACGAAATCTCGAAATCAACCTTGACGTCTGCCGTAGAACCGACCGCACCCGACACCGGGTTATAGGTCTTGCAGAATACGGTCATCGTAAATGCTGGGTTGGCCGTGCCGATCACTCCGGCGTCAGGCCTGATGACTAACACAAAAGCTGTTCCGGCGGTGTAAAGCGGGAAAATCGTCGCATCGACTTTACCCGTCGCGAAATCCTGCAAGAACGTAATGGATATCTTCGCGTCCTTGAGTCCCGGTATGGAGTGCTTTGTCGTCGCACTCATCGCCGTACCGTCCTGCGCCACCATTTCCAGCGGAAGCTCGACCTGTTTGACATGGTCGCTCAAATCCACGCTGTTCAAAAAGACATACGCGTTCTTCAATACAAAAGTTGCCATTTCCTTACCTCCTTGTTTTGTGTCTTGGATAACAAAAAAGAGACCCCGTTGAGAGTCTCTTTAGATATTCTTTTCTTGGTTCTTTTTGCTACTGGATACCGACAGTTATTACGATGGTGAAACTCGGGCCGCCCGTACCACCTATAGTGCATTTCGCCCGCCACCACGTATCCGTGATCGGCCCGGCGACTGCAGCCAACATCTCAGCGCCTATAGTGGTCGCCTGAGTGAATGTTGCTCTCGTAATCGGTGATGCGAACCCTTGCGCGTCGTCGCTTTCGATAACGACATTCAGCGTAGGATTTGTCCCCGATACTGCTACAACGTGCATCGCGCAATAGAGTTTCTTAGTGGCCGATACCGCGCCGAGGTTCTGAGCTGTCCCGTTGAACGTCGATGTCTTAGCGCCGGTCTCCATGACGGTCGCCCGGATCAAGTCATCACCCTTGCCTTCGACCTTAAAAGCGAACATCTCACCGACAGCCCCGCCCGGCGCGTAACTGGCTTGTAGTGTCTTCATCACGAAAGCCGGGTCGCCTTGTATGCCGTCCGTCGGGCATACCGTCATGACCTGGTCGGATATACCCATCTTATCCATCAGGATATGGTCTACCAAGTCCGGGCTATCGCCTGCCTGCCATAAGCCTTCATGCGCGAAACCGTTCTCAAACAAACCCGGCTCGTTGATCTTGGTCGATAAGCCGAAGTAGGTTTTGTCTTTCGCCTCACGACTCGAAGCCACGGCCAGTTTGTTCATGTCGCCGCTCAGGTTAAAAGCACCGACGTAAAGCTTGCAGTTTTTTAAGACATATGCACTCATGTACTCACCTCCCTAGATATGCCAAACGATAAAGTCGGCCGGGATGTGATATAGAAACGTCCCCGGCTCATAGATATCAGTCGCATTCTCGTAAAATGAACGCTGAATAGTCGCATTTGTGTAATCCTGCAGAGCCGCCAAAATCTGGACAGCGACTGTTTTGGCGCTTGAATAGGTATCTCCGTAAGCCGACACCTGGAAACGTGGAGACTCCAAAGGCGGGTCGGTACCCATAGTGTGAGGACCTCCCGTCGATATCCTTTGATAGATGACAAATGGCTTTGCGACGCCTTCAGGCGCGACGAGCGGATAGATACGCGCACCTACGAGCGCGATTAACCCTGCGTGCGTAGACAAACGGGTAAAAAGCGTCTCTTCGATACTCATTCGCCCTCACCGATGCTTTCAATCTTATCCTTGAGCGTCGTTTTAATCGCTTCTACAACCTTGTCCTCGTTGTCGTCGATGGCCGGACGCATAAAAGGTTTGGCGCTCATCTTGCTAGTCCCGAATTCAAGGAATCTCGCATAGAAATCCTTTTTCTCCGGCGCTACGTCAACCTCCACCTTTGTCTTAGCTTTAGAATAAGTCTCTTGGTGGATGCCTTCTTTAGCCCGGCCCGTGTCTTCAGATATATTCTCCTGTGCCGCTTCTTCGACGACCGTAGCACCGGCAGACGCAGCTTCCTCTAACGAGTCCTTCTGAACCGCGTCTTCTAGCTTTACGAGTTGAGCCAACAAAAGCTTCTCACCTATTATCTCGACGCTCACTTGATTATCTCCATGCACATCAATTCCAGCTCACGGTTCCGCTCATCGCGGTTGATTATCGACTGGATGTCGAATAAGCGAGTCCCGTAGAGAACCCTCATATCCGGCGTGACGCCGGCGGCATAACGGGTCTTGATGCGATGAGTGATGTTAGCGTTCAGTTTCGCGCTCTCGAAGAACTCCCGGCCGTGTATCGGCTCAATCGACGCCCACACGGCGACGAATGTTCCCCACGTCTCGATCTTTGCACCGTAAGAATCCTGCGTGATGGTAGCATTCTGAATGGTGACCTTGCGTCTTAACTCACCGGCTCGCATAATCAGTTACCGAACCCATCCATCCTGAACTCAGCCAGCAAGGCCCAATAACTCATCGGCACGTCTAGCAATTTTGTCCCTAGTACGAATATCTCTCGCGCCTCGTACATATGAGCGATAAGGATGAGCATCGCCTGTCTTATGGGTTCGGGCACATTCGCCGCAGCCGTTCCGTAACCGCAGATATAACGGATAGTGATGGCGTTTGCCACTTCCGGCGTGAAAGAAGGCCATATCTTACCGGTCTTTAAGACAATGCGTCCCGGTTCAGTCACCGTGTCCACAAGATAGTCCGTTGAGGGCATAGTCGCCTCGACCCCGACCGAGTCCTTATACTTGACACTCATACCTGTCGATTGCAGAGGAGGCCCGGGCAGTTCGATGAAGCGGATATTCGGGAACGCATCCATATAACCATCTCGCGTCTGTGTGATCAAGGCCCGACCTGTCGCCGTGTCTTCCGTATACTGACGAGCGCCTTTTATCAGACGAGTGATGTAAGTATCATCGTCGCCGACGTTTACCCGCATATGCGAACAAGCCTCAGCCAGCGTCACCGGTTCTAATGTCGGCTCGGTCGTAACCTTATAAATCACTATTTGACCTCCACGGCCTGCTTTGTCTTGATAAGATAATCCGCCCGCGCTTTATCGACCGCTATTACCTGGCCGATGCGATAATTCTTATTCGGCCCCGTCGTCAGCATCTTGATTTTCTTCATCTTCGTCTCCCGTCGCATCATCCGCTTGCTCTAGCTCAACCAACGCTTTTGCGGCTTTGACCTTTCCTTTGACCTTGCTGCCATCAGGAAGCTCATAATAGCCGCCCTTTAACTTCGTCAGTTTGTCAAACAAGTCCTGATTCTCCGGTGCTGAAATCGTAGCCGTCTCAATCACAGGAATTGCCTTGACTTCATCGACCTTCACCGCGAACCCAGCGTCGACCAACGCTTGTGCTTTCTCAGGCTCAACGTCGTAAACCCCGTCGGCCTGCATAACACCATCGGGTCCTGCTGACAAATTATTCATCTTAATCTTCATTACACGCCTCCCTTTTGGATAGCATTCATCGTTACCGTCCCGTGACTACCACCGGACGCATCGACAATCTTGATTCGATAATAGGCATAGACCGATTGAGCCGTTACATATGTACCCGTTGCAGCCGCAGCAACCGTCGCCTCGACCTGGACAACCTGCTCATCAGAGAAATCCGAGGCATTAGCCCCGTAGACCGTCCATTTGATGTTGTTCGTGATAACAGCAATGGTGATGCCGAGACTTTTCCACATCCTGGCGTCGATATCCCCGCCTGTGATAGCGGCATACGCATTAGTCGATGCTTGAGCGGTCGGCGCGATGATACTGATACCGGTCGTCGCGTCGACCTGTGTACCATGTGACCTGTCGGCGCAGTAGTTACCGCTCCACTGGTCATTCGTACCGCCATAATAGTGAGCCTGATGATATAGCCCAGCTAGGTCATTCCGCGTCACGATGTTGCAGCCGCCAGTCGCCCCGTGAATATCCAGTCCTAAGACCGTCAGCGTGGCACTAGTGCTGCCGTCAGCCGCCAAGCCCGCCGCCGCCAGAGTGTTATTTCGAACGATGCTCTGACGCATCCGACAAACGATATGGTTAAGGTTGGAATGGAATTTATTACCTTCCACAATCCAGCCCGCCGGTTCGCTAGTATACGTCTGGCCGTAAATCGCATAAGCGCCAGTCGCAGTATTGATATACCAGAACTCATTGTCCAGGATGTGAGCGTTGGACTGGCCGCCGTCGGTTAAAATTCCGTACTTCGATCCGGTCTTACCCTGGAAACGACAGTTACGGATAACCGCCTGGTTCGACGCGCCTGTCAGAGAGATGGCCGCGTTGGCCACCGGCGGACGGAAGCGGATGTTCTCGACTACACAATCGGTCGCCGCGGCGATGGTTAGACAAGGTGCCGTGGTATCCGGTGCCGTCCATAGGGCCTGATTCGTGGTCGTACCCGCGCCGATAATCGATAGACCTTTTACCGCTACGGTGACGGCCTCATTGTATTGATTAGCGGTCGTTCCGTCATTACGAATAAGGATGGTATCTCCGGCCACCGCGACAGCCACAGCCTCGGTGATGGTCTTGAACGCTGTCGTCCAAGAAGTACCGACGCCGGATGCGGTGACGCTGTTGTCTACGAAATAGATAGCACCTCTGGGCGTGATTATGTTGATACTGCCGCCCGGTTCGACGGTAATTGCCCCACCGCTCGCGACAACAAGTTCATTGCCGCCTTGTTTCCTGTACACTTTCGGTTGATACGTTCCATCTACCATTTTCATTACCTCCCGTTGGTTGCGGAAGAGGGCCCCGGCATGGCAACCAAGACCCCCTCCCTAGTCACTTAAGACACGGATTGTCTTTAAGCTGTACCCTCTGCCGGACTGATATTCGTCTCGGTCGTCACCTTGTTGGTCACATTGTTGCTGACCGGTTTCTTTCTTGGCCCGTACTGGATGTACACGGCACTTGCCACTACTGCGTTCTGAGTGCCCCGGTCCACATACAAGCGGACATAGCGCTCACGCGGCCGATATAGGTCGATGATGAAAATCTGATCATCATCGTCGTCAGCAACCGTGATGCTTGTGCCCTCCAAGTCCGCTGCGCCTCCCATAGCCGCAGCTGCATCCTGCTGGGCCTTGATTGAAGTAACAGCCGAACCGGTGATTACGCCGAACCTCACGATCATCAGTACACCCTCATAGTTGGACATGTCCAGGATAGTACCCGTGATGTCAGCTGTGTCTGCAACACCAGCAGCAGATGTGATGGCCGTTGAAACCTTTACGTCTTTACTTAGATTCATAGTTATCCCTCCTTAAAGGTGATAATGGTTAACCCAACTTGACGCGGACAAACGCGTCTTCATGAACCGGCATGCCGTCAGTCTCCATCCGGCCGATGAAGCCGACCTGATTGGTCTCGGCGTACAGTTCCATCAAGCGCTGAATGGTCATATCAAGTGCGTCAACAATCCAGTAGTAAGAGAAATTGCCGAGCAAGCCAACATACAAACCAGTCGTGAAGGTATTCGGCGCATACTCGCTTTCCATGAACGGAAGGTTCAGGAGCGTATCCGGTGTGCCAGTAACGACTGACCCGTGCCAGATATACTCGCCGTCGCCGTCTTTCAACTTGGCGATCTGCTTGATAGCATCGCGGTGGAACAGCCACTGGCAGTTCGCGCGATACTGAGCTTTGAGCGTGTACTTGGCTTCAAGTAGCCCGTCCGTTTGAATCGAAGTCGCAGTATTACCGGTCGAAACGTCACGACTCGTCGAGATGCCATCGTCTGAAGCAACGAATAAACCTAGTGGCTGCTCCGCACCGGAACCGGTCAAGAACGCCTTCTCGTTCGTGACGCCGAACTTATAAGCCATACGGTCATTCACAATACCCTCGATCGGCAAAGCACTTGACCGGATAAGTTTGTTCGACACCTTCAGAAGTTTGGCGACCTGATGCGGTTTTAGCTCCCTCTTCCCGAAACTCATAGTCGAATCGGCATTAGCCGCGATCGACGCGATCTCGGGTGTCCAGTCAGCATCACCAGGATCGGCTTCAAGTGTCGGCACGCCAAGACTCTCGGCTTTGGTCAGACGATAGGTAGTAGCCAAGCCGCGAATGAAGACCTGGTCATTCAGTTTCATGATGAGCTGATTGACAAACTCCTCATACTGGACGGTATAGCCGCCGGCGGTATCTGAGTCCGCCTGTAAGGCCCGTTTCTCATCGTCGTTCAAAGCGTGGACGTTGCCGCGAATAAACTTCTCGAACGCCGTTTTCCTGAGTTCTTTCATCGGGTCTTGAGCGTTCTTGTCACCCTCGGCCGGTTTAGCTTCCGGCGAAGGAATCGAACCCTTAATACCGGCTTCAAGCTTCGCCTGACGGTCTTCGGTGTCGATCTTCTTACCTAATTTCTCGACATCTTCCATGATCTTGTCGTACTGGCCTGTTTCCTCGCCCGTCAATTCGCGCTTCTCATTGTCCGCCGCGTCCAGAATAACCCGGGCGTCTTGGATCAATTTAGTGCGGTCTTGACGTAGTTCATTTGCCTTTTCCATGTTCCCTCCTTGAATAATCCGGGCAACAAAAAAACGCCCAAGAAAGGCGTCTCTCTAATTGCCCATGTTCAGTTCAGCAGGTAGTCCGGCCTGCGATACCCCCTAAAACTCGCTTAGGAGCCGTCTATGACCTGCTGTTTTACAAATACCTCAATTAAGTCCCTTTTCGACAAGCTCCAACCGTCGACGCATATTCGCAACGATTGCGAGTGGAGTACGCTCCGGCTCGCTCGGTATGTAGCTTGTCAGGAACTCGATAGAGGTCTTCAGTAAATCCATGTCAGAATCGGTCAACCCTAAGCCGCGGTCGGCCCGGATGAATAGTCCATTAAGAGCATTTATGTCTATGCCGGCGTCCGCTAGACTCGCCCGCACATTAACATCAGTCTGTGGATAAGCTGGATATGTGACGGGTGAGATATCAAACAGCTCACACTCAATAAGCGTTCGCTCGGTCAGCGTGCCATTATCATCAGATGACGAGTTCCATTCATCCTGAATTGCACAGAACCCAAACGAGTTCTGAGTCACGTCGCCACGTCTTATCGTTTCTATGTAACCCTCAGCCCAACTTGGCGGATCGATTTCGTATGACGCGCCTAGATTGTCTTCGCTTATCCGCAAAGTGCCTGCGGTATTTCGACCTAAGACGATATCGGCGTTATGGTTCCAAAGTCCTCTAATATCAGCCTCTTGGATCGTCTTGGCAAATGCTCCGGGCGAAATCATCTCGCGGAACCCACCGAGGTCTTCGCTCCATTGATTGAATACAGCGAAATGACCGAAAATAATTGGCGCCCCACCATCTGTCTGCCGAATTTCCATATCAGTTGCGGGGAAGTAACGCCGCTCGATAGTTCGTTTGCTGTTAGATGTCTTCAACTCAGGTGCCTCCATTCCGGCGTCCTTAAGATGCGCCGCGAGATGATTCCATACGCCTTTTCTGTCTTCGTCGGGGATATTCGCGCCACCCATACCGCCGTTCAAGACACCGCAACCCGATTGGCAGGCTTTTACGTTGGCGACACCAATCTTGCCGGATGAATCGACCATATGATGCGGGAATTTATACGCCGCTTTCGTGTCCGGGTTGCCTGTCGGGTCTACCCAGGCGTACATGAGTCTTAGAGTTGCGGCCGTCGCGTCGTTAGGAATGCGTCTCTGCATCGCAGCGGCATCCCAACTTGTATCGGTTGTATCGGTATGGTGAACTGGTATCGCTTTTCTTACTTCCATATTGCCCTCCCTTTATTGCGGCTCAACCGAACATTCACAGCCGTCATGGATTGGCGGATGTCCGGCATCCGAACTGGATTCAAACGGTGTATCGATACCGGGAACATCTAAGGCCTCACCGGCATCCAAGAAATTGACCTCGATGCCGACGATATTCCCGTCCATCTCGGCACATATCGGACAACAGTTCGCATTGGCAGACCACACTAGGGCAGTTATCCCGCCGAGCATCCAGGTCTCCTTAGAAACCGCATTATCCTCGCGGACGGTCTCGTTGGTTGCTATCGAATCAGCCCTGTTCTCATCCCACGAATCGAACTCAGAATTTAAGTCATCGCCAAGCGCAGCCATGTCATCGACCGATGCCCGATTACTTCTCTTCTCAAGACAGCGCTGGATGGCCTTCATCGACCTACCGACATGACGGGAAACGTACATATCTGCGTAACTCCCGATGAACGAGGCGACCTCATCGGGTTTCGCATCAGCGCCTATTCTCTGAGATGCGACGGTATGGATCTCTCCGCCATAAGTCGTCATAACGGATTTGACGGTCTTCGTCACGTAATCCTTGAAAGACAAGTCGTTATAGTAGGTGCCTAGCCAGTCGTTGAATTCCTTGACGTTCCCGCGCAAGAGATATTTCTTAACCCCTGCTCTCAGGTCAGTCACCTCACGCTTGACGATGCGCTGTGCCACGTCCGAAAACAACGGATGGTATGCTTTTCTGAGGCGTTGCCGGTTGATTTTCCCTTGCGCTCGGAGTTCAATCGCTCTGTTCGTCGAAGCAGGTTTAGGCGTACTCGCGATGTCCGCCGCATTCATCATGTTCAGAGGAACAAGAGCGATATTACCCTCGTCTCCCGGCAATGGATTCTTGTTCTCCATCTCCAAAATCATATTCGCCGTAAGCCAGCCGCCGTTCCTGCCTATCTGATACGCTTCATAGCGACTCTTCATGTCTCCACGCAAGAGTGCGTCGATAAGGAACTCAGGGAAATATGTCACCTGGTCTTTAGAGGACAATAATTTCAGGTATAAAGCCTCTTCCCAACGGGTGAAATACGGCCGCATCGTATAGACCATAAAATCTATAGATTGATGTTCAATGTTACTGAACGTGGCATGGTCGAGGTCTTGAATCAGATGAAGCGGCACCCGGAATATCCGCGCTATGTCTTCAGTTTGGAACTTCCTCGTCTCTAAGAATTGAGCGTCCACAGGAGGTATGCCGATCTCCTTGATCGTCACACCCTCTTCCAGGATCGCCATCCTCTGGGCGTTGTCGAGGCCCATGTGCTTTTCTTCCCAGGAGGCGCGAAGATTCTCTCGTCCTTTTTCGCCGAGTCTACCGGGATGCTGTAAGACCATACCGGGCCGGGCATCGTTCTTAAAGAACTCCGCCCCGAACTGCTCGGCGGCGAGATGCAACCCGACCGCCTCACGCGCCATACTAATCGGCGAATATCCCAAGACTCCGTTATAACCGAATCCCGGAATATGCAATATCCTGTCCGGCGGGAAATCTATCATCGTCCCCGATGACGTAAAATACCGGTAAATCAGAGGGCCCAAATACCTGTCACCCACATCTCCCATGTAGTTCCGACGGAAGACATACATCCTGTCCGGCCTCAAGGGCCACAATGCGACAGGGTAGCCATTCTTGCCAGTTTCTATCTCGGCATACCCGTTACCCCAGCCGGCGATATGGCCGGTCATAGTCTCTTTGAATGTCGTCTGTGTCATCTCCGGGTTCGGCTGGGAGTTCAGAAGTCGGTAGATCGGATGGTCAATCGCTCTTTCTTTCCCGACCTCAAGACGTCTATACAGATGGATAGGAAGCGAGCCGACGGTTTCTGTCAGAACACGTATCGAGGCGAAAACCGCGGTTGATTGCATGGCCGTCATCTCGGTGACGTTCACACCGGATTTCGATTTAACCCCGAACATATCCTCGAACCACCGTTCAGGATTAGCAGGAGACGAACCGAAGAGGGCGTTGGCCCGTTTCTCTACTGCCTTCTGGAGCCTTCCCATCATTTACCACCTTTGAGACCGAAGTAGAAAATGACTACCCCGACCGCGATAAAAGCAACCGGCTTGTAAATCAAAAAAACGCCCGTTGCTGTGAGAGCGCTTCCAAGTAATATCAAAATGTCGCTTAAGTCTAATTTCATCTAAGCCCCTAAAGTAAAAACCCCGTCGGTTTTATATACAGAATCTTGCGGAACGTGGAGCATCCCGCGAGCTAAAGCCATGACGCCCGCCACGATGCCGTCTATCTTCTCACTTGATTTGGCCTTGTCCGGCTTGACGTTCCCGGCGGGGTCTTCTTTGACCGTCATATTCGAGGCCATCCAGCGAAGCACCTTGTTCCCGCCGTGGGCCAAACGCTTTTGCAAAACAAGGGTATAAAGTTCTTTTGTAGGTCCGGCCATAGAGGCGAACCCCTGCCCGAACTGGACCATCGTAAACCCTTCGTCGTCAAGATCTTGGCTCATCTGGACCGCACCCCACCTGTCAAAAGCGATCTCTCGGATGTCGTATATCTCACCGAGTTTGACGATGTCCTCACGGATGATCCGATAGTCGATGACGTTGCCTGGTGTCGTGCGAATCAACCGCTCGGCGACCCACCGGTCATACGGCACGCGGTCTCGCTTAACGCGTTCCACGATATTCTCTTCAGGAATCCAAAAGAACGGCAGCCAGATATGCCCTTCTTCATGCGGAAAGTCCAGCAGGAATGCCGCTATATCTATCGATGAGGCAAGATCTAGCCCGCCATAACATTCTTCACCCTTTAATTTGTTGGCATCGATAGAACCGGCAGACGCGTCCCAAGTCGTCATCGGAAGCCATTTGGTCTCTTGGCTCGTCCAGATGTTCAACCGCATCCGCTTGAAATTATTCTCAAGCGCCGGCACTTCTTGCGCCTTCTTACACGCGGCCCGGACCCGCTCGATATCAATAGTCTGGCCGAGAGAAGGATTAGCTTGTTTCCACGCCTCTTCACTCGTCCAGTCGATGGTCGGCCAGTCTTCTTCCTCGCCGGCACAATAGATTACCGTCAGAAACGTCGGGTCGTCGATAATTCCTTTCTTGACTTTAACCGCATAGTCGCGGACTTCCCAACAGATCGAATGGCGGTCGAACCCAGCGGTCGTTAGAAAAACGAACACCGGCTGAGTCCTCGCGTCTCCGCTTCCCTCTGTCAAAACGTCATAAAGAGCGCGGTTAGGTTGAGCGTGTAGCTCATCTATGATGCACCCGTGAACGTTCAGACCGTGCTTAGTCGGCACGTCGCTACTTAAGACCTGGTAGAACGAATTGGTCCCGTAATAAGCGATGCGTCTACCGGCTCGTAAGACCTTCAGGCGTTTGCGCAAACTCTTATTCTGCTCGACCATATTCGCCGCAGGGCGATAAACGAGTGTCGCTTGGTCGGTATCCGCAGCGGCCGAGTAGACCTCGGCGCCTATCTCGCCATCGGCAGCCAAAAGGTATAAGGCGATGGCGGAACCAAGCTCGGTCTTACCATTCTTTTTACCTACTTCAAGGTAAACAGTCCTGAATTGCCTATACCCGTTCGGCTTTAATATCCCGAAGAGCGGCCGAATGACATCATGCTCCTGCCAGGGTAGGAGATTGAACGGATAACCCGCCCATTTGCCTTTCGTGTGCTTTAGATTCCTGATGAAATCTATGGCGTGGTCGGCGGCCTCAACAGAATATCCCGGATGTTTCTCATACCAGTAGGCCATATCATCCTTTTGCCTTTCCTCGCTCTAGGATATTCTCCATCTCGTCATCGTCTTCAATACCTGACATCGACATGCGAGCGCGAGAAGATGGCGTTAATCCGAACTCCGTACAGAAGGCACGTATCTGCTTCAATGCTCTGTCGGCCATCGTGACTTGAGGATATGCTAGATACTTGCGACCGCCCTCACCGCGGACAGAGTATGTCTTACCGTTCTCTTTCAAGAACTTGATGGCTTCTTTGTAGTCAGCCCATGACTGGCAATAAGCGGCCAGGGCAGTACGGTCAACGATAGTCAAAAGACCGAGACGTCTTAATTCCGGCAAGATACGCTTCCATTCCCACTTAGCGGCACTCGAAAGAAAACGAGGACAACCAGGAATAGTTTGTTTGGGTTTAGGTTCATTCTTATTTATAGGGTGATGACCTGGGTATCCTTCAAGAAGCTTAAGGTTGGTCGGTTTAGGTTTAGGGCCTTTCATGGTGTCACCTCATAGAACTCAAT
>Ga0163200_1000392_pt1 | contig 19257 bp, 19 predicted proteins | sample PL_2010_200m_FD_113535 | JGI IMG/M metagenome (GOLD analysis project Ga0163200, IMG submission 113535) | Freshwater microbial communities from Powell Lake, British Columbia, Canada to study Microbial Dark Matter (Phase II) - PL_2010_200m | ecosystem: Environmental > Aquatic > Freshwater > Lake ... | reverse complement strand
GGAGTAGGTGCCGGCCTGAATCATGTTCGGCATCCGCCCGGTGCGTTTGAAGAAGCGCTCGCCGAACTCGCGCGACTGGTCGTCGCGATCCCAGTAGAAGCTTTCGGTGAGGGTCAGGCCCTGAGCGGCATCGAGTCCCAGGCCATGCACTTCCGAGAGGGTGAAAAGCAGGGCGGCCAGGCGCTGGCCGCTGGCGACGATGCCGAACTCGGCGGCCTGCTTGATGCTGTTGGCGGTGTCCAGGCCGGCGTTGGCCAGGCCGATGACCTTCGCCCCCGAGGCCTGCGCCTGGAGCAGGAACGATGAGTAGTCGGTGGTCGCCAGCGGATGGCGAACCGAGCCCAGCACCTCTCCGCCCTTGGATTTGACGAAGGTGGAGGTCTGCTCTTCCAGCGAGTAGCCGAAGGCATAGTCGGCGGTGAGGAAATACCAGCTGTCGCCGCCCTGGGAAACCAGCGCGCCGCCGGTACCGACCGCCAGCGCGTGGGTGTCGTAGGCCCAGTGGAAGCCATAGGGCGAGCATTGCTTGCCGGTCAGCTCGGTGGTTGCGGCGCCGGTGACCAGGTTGATCTTCTGCTTGCTCTTGGAAATGCCCTGCACCGCCAGGGCGACCGAAGAGGTGGTCAACTCCATGATCGCGTCGACCTGCTCGCGGTCGTACCACTGGCGCGCGATGTTCGAGGCGATGTCCGGCTTGTTCTGGTGGTCGGCGGTGACGATCTCGATCGGTACGCCCTTGACCTTGCCGCCGAAGTCTTCGGCGGCCATCTTCGCCGCTTCGTACGACCACTTGCCGCCGAAGTCGGCGTACACGCCGGACTGGTCGTTGAGAATGCCGATCTTCACCTTGCCGTCGGAAAATTCGGCCGCCGACACCGGCACGGTCAGTGCCGCGGCGAGGGTTGCCGCTGCAATGGCTGTTGGCTTCATGCGTATCTCCTTGCGCGTTGGACCGCCGTGCCGGGCGCGCCGCAAGAGGCGTCGCCCGGCCGGTGGCTGGATGGGAAGCGGAAGCAGGCGGCCGGCCGTGTGGTCGGCCGGAACAGGTTGCACGTCGGATAGTGGCAGCCGGCGCCCTGCCATGCGGGCAGGCCGGCAGCGCGGGATCGGTGGTGTCGGCTCGCCGTCAGACAGGGGCGACGAGTACCCGGAGGAAGAGGCATTCGGTGTGCCTTTTATTGTTATCGGTATAGCTAACCGTAGCAGGGCTTTGGCGGTACGCAACCGCGTGCCGGGCACTGCCAGGCGTCGCCAGGCTCGGCAAATCGCCGCGCTGTCAGGTAGATGTCGCGTTTGCCGTATAGACTCGGGCGATCAGATCAGGGAGACGAGACATGCGCAGGGTGGTGTTCAATCAGAAAGGCGGCGTCGGCAAATCCAGCATCGCCTGCAACCTCGCCGCGATCAGTGCCGCACAGGGTTACCGCACGCTACTGATCGACCTCGATGCGCAGGCCAACTCGAGTCATTACCTCAGCGGCAAGCTGGGTGACGACATTCCGCTGGGCATCGCCGAATTCTTCGTCCAGGTGCTCGAGGGCGGGGCGAGTGCGCGCAAGGCGCGGCCGCCGATCAGCCCGACGCCCTTTGCCAACCTCGACCTGATCACTGCGAGCCCGGCACTGGCCGACCTGCAGCCGAAGCTGGAGGCCAAGCACAAGATCAACAAGCTGCGCAAACTGCTCGAGGCGTTGGCCGAGGACTACGAGCGGATCTACCTGGATACCCCGCCCGCGCTGAATTTCTACACGGTGTCGGCGCTGATCGCCGCCGACCGTTGCCTGATTCCCTTCGACTGCGATGCCTTCTCCCGACAGGCGCTCTATGGCCTGCTGGCCGAGATCGAAGAAGTACGCGACGACCACAACCCGGCGCTGGCGGTGGAGGGCATCGTGGTCAACCAGTTCCAGCCGCGCGCCGGCTTGCCGCAGCAGATGATCGAGGCGCTGGTTGCCGAGGGCCTGCCGGTGCTACCGGTGTACCTGATGAGTTCGGTGAAGATGCGCGAGTCGCACCAGGCCTGCCTGCCGCTGGTGCACCTCGACGCGCGACACAAGCTGAGTCGCCAGTTCGTCGAACTGCACGACTTGCTCGACGCCTAGCGGGCGACCAGCACATCGCATGGCGGGTTATCGAAGAAGTGCCGGGTCAGGCTGCCGAGCAGCGCGTGGCTCAGCTCGCTGCGGCTGTGCCCGCCGAGCGCCAGCAGTTGCGGCTGCAGCTCGCTGATCGCCGCATCCAGGCAGTTGAGCCGTTCGCCCTGATGCAGGCTGTAGCTGAGCCGCCCCTCGTCGGCCCCGAGCGCTGTGCGCGTATCGTCGATCAGCTGGCCGAACAGCTCGACCTGCAGCGCCAGCGCCGCCGGATCGGCCCCGTGAATCTCCGCGACTTCCTCGATGTTCAGCGCATGCAGCTTCGCCTCGGGCGGCAATAGCTGCCAGGCGGCGTGCAGGGCCCGGTTGGCGCAGCGCGAATAATCCAGCGCAGCCAGGGCTTGGCGGTAGGGCTCGATTGCCGGATGCGTCACCAGCAACAGCGGAATCGGGGTCGCCAGCAGGATGCGTTCCAGTGTGGTGCCGGCGAAGCCTTGCGGTGACTGGCGATGGTGGCGGCCGAGTACCAGCAGGTCGGCCTCGATGCCGCCGGCCAGCGTCAGCAGCCCTTCGACGGTAGGCCCCGGGCGCAGCCACAGGCGTACATCGTCCAGGCCCAGCTGGTCCAGGTGTGCCTGCAGCTGCTCACCGGCGGCCTGCTCGTCGGCCTCGCAGACATGCGCCAGGCTCAGCTGCGCGTTGCACTGGCGAGCCAGCTGTGCGGCGCGGCGCAGTGCCAGATCGGCGTCCGGACTGAGATCGTGGGCGACCAGAATGTGCTTGACCATGCGGGCCTCGGCTGCGCTCGAAAAAGGGCAGAGTATGCCGCGACCGCGAATGGCTGTCTGCGTTGCGGCGTCCGGCAGGTCGTCGCGCTTCAGTCTCGGCATGCTTTGCCGATATGCTTGCCGCAACGGCTAGGGGAGGGACCGATGAGCAAAGTCAGCGTACTGGTGGTGGATGATGCGCCTTTCATCCGCGACCTGATCAAGAAGGGCCTGCGCAGTCAGTTCCCCGGCATCGTCATCGAGGAGGCCGTCAATGGCCGCAAGGCCCAGCAGTTACTGGGTCGCGAGCGTTTCGACCTGATCCTCTGCGACTGGGAAATGCCCGAGATGTCCGGGCTCGAACTGCTTACCTGGTGCCGCGCGCAGGACGCACTCAAGACCGTGCCTTTCATCATGGTCACCAGCCGGGGCGACAAGGAGAACGTCGTGCAGGCGATCCAGTCCGGCGTCTCGGACTATATCGGCAAGCCGTTTTCCAACGAGCAGCTGGCGACCAAGGTGCGCAAGGCGCTCGGCCGGGCCGGCAAGCTCGATGCCCTGGCCGCCAGCGCGCCGACCCGAGCGCTGGCCGGCGGCGTCGCCAACGATTCGCTCGCAGCGCTGACCGGCGGCAAGGCCGAGGTCGTGCGCCAGCCCAAGCCGGAGGCGACGGCGCCGGTGGCCGCGCCGCCTGCCGCGGCCCCTGCGGCGAGCAAGCCTGCAGCGGCGTCGGGCGGGCGCGGCCAGGGCCAGTTGCGCCTGGCCGCCGGCACCCAGGCCTGCGTGATCAAGGCGCTGAGTCTGAAGGAGGCGCTGCTGGTGGTGCGTCGAGGCGACGACCTGCCGCAGGTGCTGGAAAGCGCCGTGCTCGACCTCGAGCAGGGCGAGGGCGCCGAGGTGGCGCGGCTCAATGGCTATCTGCACGCGGTGGCGGCACTCGAGCCCAAGCCTGACAGCGAGTGGCTGCAGCTATCGTTCCGCTTCGTCGACCGCGACCCGCAGAAGCTGGACTATCTGTCCCGGCTGATCGCCCGCGGCACCGCCCAGCGACATTTCGTCCCGGGGGCCTAGCACCGCCCATCGCCTGGAGCCACCTGTGCTTGATGCGTTTCACAGCCACGGGGCTGGCCGCTCGCCGCGCGCTGCAGGGCACTGCTAGGCTGTGCCCGCCAACACTCCTACAACTACCAGAATTGCCATCATGCTGGGGCGTATCCTTCTGCTGCTCGGGCTGTCGCTGGCCGTGATGCCGGCCAGCGCGCTGACCATCTACAAGTACACCGATGCCAACGGTGTGGTGACCTATTCCGACCAGGCCGCACCGGGTGCACGTGTGTTCGTGTTTCGCGACCGCATGGTCGAGAAGCTCGACAACCAGGTGAAGCTCGAGACGCGCAAGCATGCCGCTGGCGAAACCCTGCTGGTGCGCAACGACCTGTTCGCCCCGGTGGACATCGAGCTGAGCCTGAGCAACGTCAGCAATGCCGTCGGTGCGCCGGACAAGCCGATTCGCTGGGTCCTGCCGCCGCGCAGCCAGATCCGCCTGGCCACCCTGGCGCCGCGCGATCCGGCCAAGCCGCTGCGCTACACACCGCGCCTGCGCCACGCCCTGGGTGACCCGCGCCTGCTGCCCAAGCCCTACAAGTACCCGTTGCCCTGGCGCGGCGGCCCGTTCCGCCAGACGCAGGGTGCCAATGGCCAGTACAGCCATTTCACCGCCAAGGGCCGCTATGCCGTGGATATCGCCATGCCCGAGGGTACGCCGATCATTGCCGCGCGCGGCGGCATGGTGGTGAAGGTGGAGAACGAGCAGAGCGGGCGCGGCAACAACCCGGCCGGCAACTTCGTTCGCGTGCTGCACGATGACGGCACCATGGGCGTCTACCTGCACCTGATGCAGGGCTCGGTGGTGGTGCGCGAAGGCCAGCGCGTCGCAACCGGGGAACGACTGGCGCGCTCTGGCAATACGGGCAACAGCACCGGGCCGCACCTGCATTTCGTGGTGCAGCGCAACGTCGGGCTGGCGATCGAGTCGATTCCCTTCGACTTCGCCCAGCCGGTCAACAGCCTGCCGAACTTCGCCGTGGGCGGCGAGTGAAACGCCGCGTTCAAAGCCCCGCTTCGCGCAACAGCACGGCGAGCGCATTGCGCACATAGCGCCCGGCGAGCGATTCGCCGGCGCCATGAATCACCAGGTTGCCGCGCCAGGACTGCCCGGCCAGCGCACCCACCGGTGACTCCACGGCAAGGATGACGTGATACATCCCGCGTTCCGGAATCAGTTGGCCGCGCCGCTCGCGTACCAGTACATGCCCGCCGCTCTGTGCGGCCAGGCGGCCGTCGGCGAGAACCCGCGTCGCGTCCGCATCGACATGGCTGACGATCAGCCGCAGCGCCTCGCCTTCGCCTCCGTCGGTGACGAAGACGGCTTCATCGCCAGCCGCGATGCGCTTGACCGAGGCCTCGTCGAGGTAGGTTTCAACGCGATAGCCCTCGTCCCCGACCAACAGTGCGATGCGCTCCTTGTCCGCCAGCCACTGGCCGGGCTGCAGGTCCGGGTCCAGGTCGTAGAGCCGGCCGGAGAACGGTGCACGCGGTTGATAGCGCCCGAGTTGATATTCGAGCGTCGCCAGTTCGGCTTCGGCAGTAGCCAGTTCTTCCTGCGCGCTTTGCAGGCGGGCGCGTGATTCGCTGGCGAAGCCCGCCGAGGCAGCCAGCCAGCGTAGACGTTCGACCCGCGCGGCGGCCGCCTCGCGCTGCGTCAGCAGCTCCGGCGAGCGCAGCTTCACGATCGGCTCGCCAGCGCTCAACCGCGCGCCCTCCTGGTGCGGTAACGCCTCCAGATAGGCCGGCCCTGGCGCATGCACCGGCCACACCGCCACCAGGCGTTCTGGCTGAGCTGCCAGGTCGCCGCCCTGCAACTGGTGGACGCGGTCAAGGATGCCAAGCACCTGCAGAAGAACCTCGGCCACTACCTGCGCCAGGACGAGTCGGCGGTGCGCCAGGCCTACGTCGAGCGGCGCCGCCACCTGCTCGAATCGCTACGCGAGATCCGCACGCTGAACCACTCCGAACTGCCCGACGAACTCTGGCGCGAGCGCCTGAACTGGCTGGACGAGCGCGCCGCGCAGTTCGACGGCGAATTCCGCCAGCGGCTGTTCGAGTCGGTGCGCAACCAGAAGCTGGACGGCCTGCAGACCAGCTCGCTGATGAACGACCTGGGCTACGCCAGCCGCATCATCCAGAGTTTGCGCAATGCGCTGCTGATCGGCGAGGGCCAGCCATTGTTCCGCGAACTGCGCCGCCTCGGCGAGAAGGACGAGAGCCTGATCGCGCTGGGATGAACGCCCGATATCTTCGCAGGATCGGCCCTATACGGCACCCGCTTCCACGAGATTCTCGATGATGCCCAGCAGGGCCCGCTGCACTGTCTTGATGTCGTCGTCGGATAGCCCGCGCACGGCGACCTCGTTGAGTTCTTCGGCGATGGGGATCAATACCTCTTTCAACCCCTGACCCTTCGCGGTCAGGTAGATGTGGACCTTCTTGCGGTTGCCGTTCTCGAAGCGGCGCTCGATCAGTCCCTGGGATTCCATGGCCTTCAGCGCGGTGAAGGTCGTCGGCTCCATCAGCCCGACCTGTTCGCTCAGTTCCCGCTGCGTGAGGCCCTCGGTCACCCAGAGCACGCGCAGGAAGGCCCAGTGCCCGAAGCTGACGTCGTGTTCGGCCAGACGCAGCTGCAGGCTGCGGGTCAGTACCCGTGCGGCGTCCCGGACCAGGTGTGCCAGGCGGTCGTCGGGCACCTCCTCTCGCCAATGGCGCAATACGAGCTGGGCGGTGTGGTCGCTTTTCAATTTCATCGATTCTTGTGTCCGTTCTTTGCAGTCGTGATGCTCGGTACCGGCGGGATCAGAGGATCAGTCGCATCGACAGGTCGATGGCCTTCACATCCTTGGTCAGGGTGCCGAGCGAAATGTAATCCACGCCGGTCTCGGCGACCTGGCGCAGGTTCGTCTCGTTTATCCCCCCCGAGGCTTCCAGCGCGACCCGGCCGGCACTGATCGCCACCGCGCTGCGCATGTCCTCGAGGCTGAAATTGTCGAGCATGATCATCTGCGCTCCGCTGCCCAGTGCCAAGTGCAGTTCCTCCAGCGTTTCCACCTCCACTTCGACCGGTCGCTGCGGGTACAGGCACTGCGCGCGGGCGACGGCCTCGATGAGCCCGCCGCAGGCGGCGATATGGTTCTCCTTGATCAGGAAGGCGTCGTACAGGCCCAGGCGATGGTTCTGAGCCTTGCCGCAGCGGATGGCGTACTTCTGCGCCAGGCGCAGGCCCGGCAGCGTCTTGCGCGTGTCGAGCAGGATGGCCGGGGTGCCTTCCAGGTGCTGCTGAAGGTGGCTGCAGCGCGTGGCGATGCCGGACAGCAACTGGAGGAAGTTGAGCGCGGTGCGCTCGGCGCTGAGCAGTGCCCGGGCGCAGCCTGAGACCTCCAGCAGGAGCTGGTTGGGTGCGATGGGGTCGCCGTCGGCGGCATGCCACTCGATCGCCAGGCCGGGGTCGACCTGGCGAAAGGTCTCGTCGACCCAGGCCCGGCCGCAGAGCACGGCCTGTTCGCGACTGATCACCCGGGCGCGGCCGGTGCGCTGCGGCGGTATCAGTTCGGCGGTGATGTCGCCGCTGCCGATGTCCTCGGCGAGCGCCGTCCGCACATTGGCCTGGATGGCTTCGAGCAAGCGTTCTGAGGGAATCTCGTACATAGGGTGCTTTCCATGAAAGAGGCGGGCCGGGCGCCGCCGGGTCGGCCAGGCGCTGGGTGGGCGTGGTTCGAGGCCCTGCGTCAGCCCGCAGATTTTTTTCGACGGCCCTTGACAGGTCTTCGTGGGATAGTATCTTAGATGCCTAACTTAGATGTAAAAGTGTTTCTTGGCCTGAGAGATCGAAGGTTGTCCCAGCGGCAATCCGGAGGGCTAAAGTATTTTTGCGTGAGAATCGTTATTAGAGATGGATTCTCAAATAATAAGAAACCGACTTTAGCCCATGTGGGCGAGGAGCCAGCTGATGCGTGAAATCAGGCACTTCATCGATGGCGCGTACGTCGCTTCGCAGAGCGGCCGCACCTTCGACGATATCAACCCGGCCAATGGAGAGCTGATTGCCAAGGTGCACGAGGCTGGCCAGATCGAAGTCGACGCGGCGGTGCGTGCCGCCCGCCGGGCGCTGGAGGGCGACTGGGGCCTGATGCCGATGGCCGAGCGCATGGCGCTGCTGTACAAGGTGGCCGATGGCATCAATGCCCGCTTCGACGAATTCCTCGAAGCGGAGTGCCTGGATACCGGCAAGCCGAAATCCCTGGCCTCGCATATCGATATTCCGCGTGGTGCGGCCAACTTCAAAGTCTTCGCCGACCTGGTGAAGAACGTGCCCACCGAAAGCTTCCAGATGGATACTCCGGATGGCGCCGGTGCGCTCAACTACGGCCTGCGCCGGCCGCGCGGGGTGATCGCGGTCATCGCCCCGTGGAACCTGCCGCTGCTGCTGATGACCTGGAAGGTCGGACCGGCGCTGGCCTGCGGCAACGCGGTGGTGGTCAAGCCCTCCGAAGAGACGCCGCAGACCGCCGCGCTGCTCGGCGAGGTGATGAACCAGGCCGGCATTCCCAAGGGCGTATACAACGTAGTGCACGGCTTCGGGCCGGACTCGGCCGGCGAATACCTGACCCGCCACCCCGGCATCAACGGCATCACCTTCACCGGCGAGACGCGCACCGGCACGGCGATCATGAAGGCCGCCGCCGAATCCATGGTGCCGGTGTCGCTGGAGCTTGGCGGCAAGAATGCCGCGGTGGTGTTCGCCGACGCCGACCTGGACAAGGCGATCGAGGGCACGCTGCGCTCGGCCTTCGCCAACTGCGGCCAGGTCTGCCTGGGCACCGAGCGGGTCTACGTCGAGCGGCCGCTGTTCGAGACCTTCGTCCAGCGCCTGAAGGAAGGCGCCGAGGCGCTGCGCCTGGGGCCGTGGCAGGAACCCGGGGTCAACCTCGGCCCGCTGGTCAGCCAGGAGCACCGCGACAAGGTGCTCTCCTACTACGACAAGGCCCGCGCCGCCGGCGCCACCCTGGTCACCGGCGGCGGCGTGCCGCAGATGCCCGAGGCGCTGGCTGGCGGCGCCTGGGTGCAGCCGACCATCTGGACCGGGTTGCCGGAGGACGCGGCGGTGATCCGCGAGGAGATCTTCGGCCCCTGCTGCCATGTCCGCCCGTTCGACAGCGAGGATGAAGTCGTCCGCCTGGTCAACGACACGCCCTACGGCCTGGCCGCGGCGCTGTGGACCGAGAACCTGTCGCGCGCCCATCGTCTCGCCCCGCGCCTCGAGGTCGGCCTGTGCTGGATCAACAGCTGGTTCCTGCGCGACCTGCGCACGCCGTTCGGCGGCAGCAAGCAGTCGGGGATCGGCCGCGAGGGAGGCGTGCACGGGCTCGAGTTCTACAGCGAACTTTCCAATATCTGCGTCAAGTTGTGAGCCGGCGCGTTCGCGCGCGCTCACGGGGAACCGAAATGGACAAGAACAAGATCGACCAGTACGGCGCCGAGCTCCATGGCGCACTGCGTGAGCGCAAGGTGGTGGCGCCGCTCACCGAGCGTGAGCCGAGCCTCACCCTCGAAGAGGCCTACCAGGTATCGCTGCGCATGCTCGAACTGCGCCAGGCCGATGGCGAGCGGGTGATCGGCAAGAAGATCGGCGTCACCAGCAAGGCCGTGCAGAACATGCTCGGCGTGCACCAGCCGGACTTCGGCTACCTGACCGACGCCATGGTGTTCAACAGCGGCGAGGCGCTGCCGATCAGCCAGCGCCTGATCCAGCCCAAGGCCGAAGGCGAGATCGCCTTCATCCTGAAGAAGGACCTGATGGGCCCGGGCGTGACCAACGCCGACGTGCTGGCCGCCACCGAGTGCGTGATGCCCTGCTTCGAGATCGTCGATTCGCGCATCCGCGACTGGCAGATCCGCATCCAGGACACCGTGGCCGACAACGCCTCCTGCGGGCTGTTCGTGCTCGGCGACACGGCCGTGTCGCCGCGCCGGGTCGACCTGGTCACCTGCGGCATGGTGGTGGAGAAGAACGGCCACGTCATCAGCACCGGCGCCGGTGCCGCCGCGCTCGGCTCGCCGGTCAACTGCGTGGCCTGGCTGGCCAACACCCTCGGCCGTTTCGGCATCGCGCTGAAGGCCGGCGAGGTGATCCTGTCCGGCTCGCTGGTGCCGCTGGAACCGGTCGTGGCCGGCGACGCGATGCGCGTCAGCATCGGCGGCATCGGCAACGCCAGCGTGCGTTTCACCTGATCGGAGACGGCTCATGAACAAGAAATCCAAAGTCGCCATCATCGGCTCGGGCAATATCGGCACCGACCTGATGATCAAGATCCTGCGCCACGGCCGGCACCTGGAAATGGGCGCCATGGTCGGCATCGACCCGGCGTCCGATGGCTTGGCTCGCGCCGCGCGCCTGGGCGTGGCCACCACCCATGAGGGCGTCGAGGGCCTGGCCCGCCTGCCGGAGTTCGCCGATGTCGACTTCGTCTTCGATGCCACCAGCGCCTCGGCGCATGTGAAGAACGACGCTTTCCTGCGCGGTATCAAGCCCGGCCTGCGCCTGATCGACCTGACCCCGGCGGCCATCGGCCCGTACTGCGTGCCGGTGGTCAACCTGGAACAGCACCTGGCCCAGACCAACGTCAACATGGTCACCTGCGGTGGCCAGGCGACCATCCCAATGGTCGCGGCCGTCTCGCGGGTGGCGAAGGTCCACTACGCCGAGATCGTCGCCTCCATCGCCAGCAAGTCCGCCGGCCCCGGCACCCGCGCCAACATCGACGAGTTCACCGAGACCACCAGCAAGGCCATCGAGGTGATCGGCGGCGCGGCCAAGGGCAAGGCGATCATCGTGCTCAATCCGGCCGAGCCGCCGCTGATCATGCGCGACACCGTGTTCGTGCTGAGCGAGGCGGTGGACCAGGCCAGGGTCGAGGCCAGCATCGAGGAAATGGCCGCCGCGGTGGCCGCCTACGTGCCGGGCTATCGCCTCAAGCAGAAGGTGCAGTTCGACCTGATTCCCGAGTCCGCGCCGCTGAACATCCCCGGCCACGGCCGCTTCAGCGGGCTGAAGACCTCGATCTTCCTCGAAGTCGAAGGCGCCGCCCACTACCTGCCGGCCTACGCCGGCAACCTCGACATCATGACCTCCGCCGCGCTGGCCACCGCCGAACGCATGGCGCAGTCGATGACCCAGGCATGAGGACCGCGCGATGACCTTCGATCCCGGCAAGAAACTCTACATCTCCGACGTGACCCTGCGCGACGGCAGCCACGCCATCCGCCACCAGTACTCGATCGACAACGTGCAGGCCATCGCCCGCGCGCTGGACCAGGCCCGGGTGGACTCCATCGAGGTGGCCCACGGCGACGGCCTGCAGGGTTCTTCCTTCAACTACGGCTTCGGCGCCCACACCGACCTGGAATGGATCGAGGCGGTGGCCGAGGTCATCCAGCACGCGCGCATCGCCACCCTGCTGCTGCCCGGCATCGGCACGCTGCACGACCTGGACGCGGCCTACCGGGCCGGCGCGCGCATCGTCCGGGTGGCCACCCACTGCACCGAGGCGGACGTGTCGAAGCAGCACATCGAGCACGCGCGCACGCTGGGCATGGACACCGTGGGCTTCCTGATGATGAGCCACATGACCACGCCGCAGGACCTCGCCGCCGAGGCGAGGAAGATGGAAGGCTACGGCGCCACCTGCATCTACGTGGTGGATTCGGGCGGGGCGATGAACATGCAGGACATCCGCGAGCGCTTCCGCGCGCTCAAGGACGTGCTGGACCCGGCCACCGCCACCGGCATCCACGCCCACCACAACCTGTCGCTGGGGGTGGCCAACTCCATCGCCGCGGTGGAGGAGGGCTGCGACCGCATCGACGCCAGCCTCGCCGGCATGGGCGCCGGCGCCGGCAACGCGCCGCTGGAGGTGTTCATCGCCGCGGCCGAGCGCCTCGGCTGGGAGCACGGCACCGACCTCTACACGCTGATGGATGCCGCCGACGACATCGTCCGGCCCTTGCAGGACCGTCCCGTGCGGGTCGACCGCGAGACCCTGGCGCTGGGCTACGCCGGCGTCTACTCCAGCTTCCTGCGCCATGCCGAGGTGGCCGCCGAGAAGTACGGACTGAAGACCGTGGACATCCTCGTCGAGCTGGGCAAGCGGCGCATGGTCGGCGGCCAGGAAGACATGATCGTCGACGTGGCCCTGGACCTGCTGACCACTCACAAGGAGAACAACGCATGAACCCTACCCTGACCCGGGAACAGGTGCTGGCCCTGGCCGAGCACATCGAGAGCGCCGAGCTGAACGCCCACGAGATCACCAAGGTGACCCTCGACTATCCGGACATGACCTTCGCCGACGCCTACGAGGTGCAGTGGGAGATCCGCCGCCGCAAGGAGGCCCGCGGCAACCGCGTCGTCGGCCTGAAGATGGGCCTGACCTCCTGGGCGAAGATGGCGCAGATGGGCGTCGAGACGCCGATCTACGGTTTCCTCGCCGACTACTTCAGCGTGCCCGACGGCGGCGCGGTGGACTGCTCGGCGCTGATCCACCCGAAGGTCGAGGCGGAGATCGCCTTCGTCACCAAGGCGCCGCTGCACGGCCCGGGCTGCCATGTCGGCCAGGTGCTGGCGGCCACCGACTTCATCGTGCCGGCGGTGGAGGTGATCGATTCGCGCTACGAGAACTTCAAGTTCGACCTGATCAGCGTGGTCGCCGACAACGCCTCCTCGACCCGCTTCGTCACCGGCGGGCGCATGGCGGACGCCGCCGACCTCGACCTGACCACCCTCGGCGTGGTGATGGAGAAGAACGGCGAGGTGGTGGAGGTCGGCGCCGGCGCCGCGGTGCTCGGCCATCCGGCTTCCAGCGTGGCGATGCTGGCCAACCTGCTGGCCGAGCGTGGCGAGCACATCCCGGCCGGCACCTTCGTCATGACCGGCGGCATCACCGCGGCGGTGCCGGTGGCGCCGGGCGACCACATCACCGTGCGCTACCAGGGCCTCGGCTCGGTGAGCACGCGCTTCGTCTGAGAGGAGGAACCGAACATGCCGCTCTTGCAGGTATCGATCGTCGAGGGCCGTTCGCCCGAGATGAAGGAAGCGCTGATCCGCAACCTGACCGCGACCGTCGTCGACACCCTGGCGGTCAGGCCCGAAGCGGTGCGGGTGCTGATCCAGGAACTGCCCAAGACCCATTGGGGCACGGGCGGCCAGTCGATGGCGCAACGCGACCGGAACCCATCATGAACGTCGAGAACCCCGAGATCGGCCGGCGCATCGACGCCGGCGGGATCGCCACCAACTACCACGACGCGGGCCAGGGCGGTACGCCGCTGCTCCTGCTGCACGGTTCCGGTCCCGGCGTCACCGCCTGGGCCAACTGGCGCCTGAACATCCCGGCGCTGGCCGAGGGGCGCCGCGTGGTGGCGCCGGACCTGGTCGGCTTCGGCTACAGCGAGCGGCCGGAGGGCATCCGCTACGACCTGGACACCTGGGTCGGGCACGCCCTCGGCGTCCTCGATGCGCTGGACATCGGCCAGGCCGACGTGGTCGGCAACTCCTTCGGCGGCGCCCTGGCGCTGGCCCTGGCCATCCGTCATCCGTCGCGGGTGCGGCGCCTGGTGCTGATGGGCGCGGCCGGGGTCGGCTTCGAACTGACGCCGGGGCTGGACGAGGTCTGGGGCTACAGCCCCTCGGTCGAGGGCATGCGCCGGTTGATGGACCTGTTCGCCTACGACCGCGCGCTGGTCAGCGACGAACTGGCCGAGCTGCGCTACCGCGCCAGCATCCGCCCCGGCTACCAGGAGGCCTTCGCCCGGATGTTCCCCGCGCCGCGCCAGCGCTGGGTCGACGCGCTGGCCAGTGACGAGGCGCGGATCCGTGCGCTGGAACACGAAACACTGATCATCCATGGCCGCGAGGACCGCATCGTGCCACCCGCGACCTCACGGAAACTGTTCGAGCTGATCGAGCGATCGCAACTGCACCTGTTCGGCCGTTGCGGGCACTGGACGCAGATCGAACACGCCGCGCGCTTCAACGCGCTGGTGAGGAATTTTCTCGACGAATAGCTCCGCCCGGTCCGCCTGGCGGGTTCCCGGCCGCGATTATGGCGGCGAAGTCAGTAGACGATGATGAGGCATAACAATGACAACGCTGATTGCATCCAGTCGTGACTATGGTGCTCTGGTCCAGGAGGACCGTGTGCACAGTTCCATCTTCACCGACGAGCAGATTTTCCAGGACGAGATGGAGCGCATCTTCCACCGCTCCTGGCTGTTCGCCCTGCACGAGAGCGAGATACCCAGGTTCGGCGACTTCAAGCTCATCCAGCTGGGCCGCTACCCGGTGATCGCCACGCGCGACGAGGACGGCGAGGTGCGGTTGCTGATCAACCGCTGCCGCCACCGTGGCGCCCAGGTCTGCGAGGCGTCGCGCGGCAATGCCAAGCGCTTCCAGTGCTGGTATCACGGCTGGACCTATGACACCAAGGGCGATCTGGTCGGGGTCACCGGGCAGGAAGCCTACGGCGACGAGTTCAAGCCCGAGGAGAACGCCCTGACGCGGGTGCCACGGATCGGCAACTACCGCGGCTTCGTCTTCGCCAGCCTGGCCAGGGAGGGCATGAGCTTCGACGAATACCTCGGCCCGACCAAACCGCTGATCGACATGATCGTCGACTCCTCGCCCACCGGCGAGCTCGAGGTCAGGCCCGGGGTGGTCAACAAGACGATGTACCGCGGCAACTGGAAGCAGATCGGCATGGATGGCTACCACCCGCATTACGTGCACATGTCGGTGTTCAAGATTTTCAGCAAGCGTGAAAGCACCACCGGCTCGGCCGTGGGCGCGCTGCAGCTGGAAGATCCGTTCGACGACAGCTCGCAGAGCCGCACCCGCGGTTTTCCCAACGGCCATGCCTGCCTGGATTTCCGCGAGCAGCGCCGGCCCCATGCGGCCAAGGCGATCGAAGAACTGGAACGCAGCGAGGAGGGCCGCCAGTACGTGGCGGACATGATCGCCGCCTACGGCCGCGAGCGCGCCGAGGAACTGATCGCCTGGCACGGCGACCCGCACCTGGGGATGTTCCCTAATCTGCAGCTGATTCACGACCACATTCGGGTCGTTGTGCCGATTAGCCCGGACAAGACCGAAGTGCTGATGTACCCGGTGTTCCTCAAGGGCGTGGCGCCGGGCATCAACGCCAAGCGCCTGCGCGCCCACGAGGCGTTCTACGGCCCGGCCGCCGCCGGCTCGCCGGACGACGCGGAAATCTTCGAGCGCACCCAGCGCGGCCTGCTGGGCGACGCCGACCCCTGGATACTGCTGTCGCGTGGCACAGGGCGCGAGCAGGTGGATGCCGATGGCAGCGTGGCCGCCTGCATCAGCGACGAGATCACGCAACGGGCGCAAATGCAGGAATGGAAGCGCCTGATGACCGCCCGCTGAGCGGCGGTCGCATCCGAAGCGGAGAGAGAAATCCATGGCAAAGCAAATCGTGAACGCAGCTCCGGCGGCCCTGGCCGGCGGCATCCTCGACATCGAGACGCAGCTGCGCCTCGAGCGATTCCTGGCCTACGAGGCCGCATTGATGGACGAGCACCAGTATGACCGCTGGATGACCCTCTGGGCCGACGGCGAGATCACCTACTGGGTGCCGTGCAACGACGACGACCAGGACCCCGACACCGGCATCGCGATCATCTACGACGACCGTTCGCGGCTCGGTGAGCGGGTGATGCGGCTCAAGGACAAGACGGCCCATGCCTACCGGCCCCTGGCCAGGCTGACGCGCGCCGTGTCCGGGGTGGTGCCGCTGAGCGCCGAGGGCGACGAGCTGGAGGTCGCCTCCACCTTCGTGCTGGGCGAGATCCGCGTGGGCGTGCAGAACATCTGGTTCGGCAAGTGCGTGTACCGGCTGCGGAACGATCCCGAGGGGTTCCGCATCCGCAGCAAGAAAGTGATGTTGCTGAACAACGATGAAGCCATGCCGAACCTGACCTTCCTGGTCTGACCGGCATGCGCCAGGCGCCCCGGCCAATGCGTGCTGGCCGGGGTGTCCAGGATGGCGCGATGAGGTCGGGCAGGGCCAGGAGGACCTGCCCGGCAGTCGGATGCAAGACGCTGATGCAAGACACGATAAATACAAGAACAGTGGAGATGTCGTCATGTGTAATTCCTTGATGCGGCCTGGCCGCGGTTTCAGATTCAAGGGCCTGGCAGCGGGCCTGTTGACCCTCGTTCTCGGCGGCGGCGCGGCCGCGGCTTCGGCGGACACGCCCCAGGTCAAGGAGGGGCCGGTCAATGTCACCATCGCCGGCTATTCCTCCGGTGGCCAGGTCGCCGTGTTCGGCGAAGGCGTGATCGACGCGGTACGCCGCAGCTACCCCAACTCCAGCATCATCTACGAGCCGGGCAATCCCGCCGGCGCCCTCGAGTACCTGCGCACCGGTCGCCGGCCGTTCGCCCTGGAGAGCGTCGTCGAGCCGCCCATGGCCTATGCGGGGCGCGCGCCGTTTCGCCAGGCCTATCCCGAAGGCAGCATCACCGGCGTGCTGAACGGCGCGCCGGATGCCTTCGCGCTCACGGTCTATGCGCGCAAGGCCTTTCTCGATCAGCACGGCATCGCCAGCTTCGATGACCTGATCGAGAAGGAAATCCCCATGCGCGTCTCGGTGAACCAGCCGGGCAACCTCTGGGCCCGCGAGCACGTCCGCGCCCTGCTGTCCTTCTACGGCAAGAGCATGGAGGACATCGAGCGCTGGGGCGGCACCCTGGTGGCGCAACCCACCGGCGCGTCCAACGACCTGATGCGCGATGGCCGCCTGGACGTGATCATCACCGGCGGCGCGACGCCCGCGGGGGCGATCGTGGAACTGGGCAGCGTGCTCGACATCGCCTTCATTCCGCTCTCCAAAAAGCTTGCCGAGCATGTCGCCAAGGAAGTGAACGGCAAGGTCGGCGTCATTCCCGGCGGGGCCTACGGCTTCCAGAAAGAGGACCTGTACGTGCCCTTCACCAGCTACGTCATCGTCGCCGGCCCGGAGGCCAGCTTCGACGACGCCTACAAGCTGGCCAAGGCGATGTACGAGCAGATGGCGCACTACCGCACCCTGCATCCGGCCCTGTCGCTGGCCAGCCGCGAACGGCTGCCGGACGTCGGCGGCCTGAAGCTGCACCCCGGCGCACAGGCGTTCTACCGCGAGGTCGGCCTGATCGACTAGCTGTATCCGGCAGTGGAAGTGCTCGCCGCTCGGCGGTGCGCCCGCCACTGCAGGCGAAAGAGCCCCAGGCCTTGTCGTGCGCATCGGCCATGGGGTCGGCGTGATCACACGCCAGGAATGTTTCCCAACAAGAACGATAAGAGGGCGATAACCATGAAAACCTACGACACCAAGGGATTTCCCGGTGCCATCAAGCTCATCGCGCTGGTAGTGGGCGGCCTGTGGCTGGCCCCCGGCGTCCAGGCGGCCACCACGGCCGAGCAGGACCTCGCCGAACGCATGCGGGCGCTCGAAGCGGAACTGGCCGCGGTCAAGGCCCAGGTGCAGGCCGCCCAGACGCAGGCCGCCGAGGCGCAGGTGCGCGCCGATGAGGCCAGCAAGAGCGCCAGCGCCAGCAACGTCGTGTCGATCCAGGAACGCGGCGGGCGGCTGCAACTGGCCACCGCGGACGGCAACTTCACCTTCCGCCTCGGCGGCCGGCTGCTGCTGGACAGTTCCTGGTACGACGCCGACCAGGCGTCGATGGGCAGCGGCACCAAGTTCCGCGCCGCCCGGCTGGAGGCCATCGGCACCCTGTACAAGGACTGGTCGTACATCTTCCAGTACGACTTCACCACCAGTGGCGAGAGCGGCATCAAGGATGCCTACCTGGGCTACCACGGCTTCAAGCCCGCCGGCCAGCAACTCGCCCTGTACCTGGGCAACCAGTTCCAGCCCTTCGGCTTCCAGGGCCAGCAGAGCCCGAAGTACACGATGTTCATGGAGCAGCCGACCTCGAGCCTGCTGCTGGGCACCGGCGAACGGCGGGTGGGCGCGCGCAGCGACCTGATCGGTTCGAACTGGCGCTGGAGCGTCGGCCTCGCGCAGGCGGCGCTGGGCAGTCGCGCTTCGGAGGCCAACGACAACGATCCGGTCGACGTCGCCACCCAGTTCACCTTCGATCCGATCCGGGAGCAGGGCCACCTGCTGAGCCTCGGTGCCTCGCTGCGCCACCAGTCCGCCAACGGCTCCGACGAGTACCGCCTGCGCGCGCGGCCGCAGACCCACATCAGCTCGTACCGGCCGGTGGACACCCTCGACTTCGTCTCCGACGGCTTCACCGCCGCCGGTGTGCAGGCGTACTACCAGCGGGGCCCCTTCGAACTGGAGAGCGAGTACTTCCAGCAGGAATACGACGCCATCCAAGGCGGCGTCGCCGACGGCGACAAGCCGACCTTCAGCGGCGGCTACCTGCAGGCGGGCTACTTCCTCACCGGCGAATCGCGCGCCTACGACCTCGGCCGCGGGCTTTACGGGGCGCCGAAGCCGGCGCGCAGCCTGAGCCAGGGCGGCCCCGGCGCATGGCAGCTGGCGGCCGGCTACAGCACCCTCGATCTCAGCGACGGCAGCGTCGACGGCGGCAAGATCGACATGCTGATGCTCGGCGTCAACTGGTACCCGGAACAGCGCCTGCGCCTGAGCCTGGAGTACGGCAACGTGCTCAAGGTCGACGGCGGGCCGAACGATGACGACCGGCCCAGCTTCGTGCAGGCCCGGGCGCAGGTGGAGTGGTAGGCCACCCCATGGCCCCCTGGCGAGCACGGCGGCGGCCCGCCCGCCAGGGGTAGATCCCAAAGAACGCGATCCGCCAAGGCGCCAGGATGTTCGCACTGGCGCCAGATCAAGCGAGGTGTCCGATGCATTACATGAAAAGAGCCTTCTGGCTGTTGTTCCAGATGGGCAACAAACTGCCGCTGGAGCGCAGGAAGTACGCGCTCTTCGCCCTGCTGGCCGTGCCGCTGACGCTGTTCGAGGTCTGGTACGCGCTGGCCGGCGAGTTCGGCCGGCTGGAGCTGGCCATCGTCTTCGTCGTGCCGATGTACGCGATCTCCTTCCTGGCGGTCAGCTACGCGCCGGACGTGCACCGCAGCACCCTCGGCGACTACGTCCTCTCGGGCCTGAGCCTGGTCGGCGGCGCCTACCTGATCACCCAGATGGGGCGCTACCACGAGTGGATCAGCGGCCTGAGCGAGTTCCTGCCCCTCGACCAGGCGGTGGCGGCGTTGTACCTGCTGCTCACCCTGGAGCTGTTG
>Ga0163200_1000388_pt1 | contig 19363 bp, 22 predicted proteins | sample PL_2010_200m_FD_113535 | JGI IMG/M metagenome (GOLD analysis project Ga0163200, IMG submission 113535) | Freshwater microbial communities from Powell Lake, British Columbia, Canada to study Microbial Dark Matter (Phase II) - PL_2010_200m | ecosystem: Environmental > Aquatic > Freshwater > Lake ... | reverse complement strand
GAGACGCTGTCATTTTCATTAATTACCGGCACGCTCCCCAGCTCCAAAAGCGTCGACAAAGTATTCTTGGCGTTTAAATAACGCGCGCGGTCGTCAAAATCCTCCCAGGTCAAAAGTATCTGCGCGCAAGTAAGGGATTTTTCCTGAAAAAATTTCTGGTAAGCATGCATTAATTCCGGCTGGCCTAAAGCTGCGGCTGCCTGCAGAAAAGAGAGCTGCCTGGGGCGGGACACAAGGCCCAACCGCGACATGCCGCAGGCAATAGCTCCCGAAGAAACCAACACTACCTCTTTGCCTTCCTTAACCAACGAGGATACTTCTTCGACCAGGCCTTTAATAAAATCCAGATCCAGCCTGCGCTTATGCGCATACAAAAGGCTGCTTCCGATTTTAATCACTATCCGCTTATATTTTTTTTCTGACAGCTTCAATTAACTCCTCCAGGCCTTCTGAATTCTTTGCCGAGATAGGATAGACTTTCCTCCTTACCGCTTTTTTAAAACGCTTCAAATTAACATCCGCTCCTTCTAAATCCATTTTATTGGCAGCGATAATTACAGGTTTTTTGTAAACTTCATGCCCGTAATCTTTAAGTTCATTATTTATAATCCTGTAATCAGAAAGAGGATCCCTTGCTTCAAAGCCTGCCATATCAATCAGGTGAATTAAAACCTTGGTATGCTCGACATGCCTTAAAAACTTATCCCCCAAGCCCCTACCCTCTGATGAACCGACGATAAGGCCGGGGATATCCGCGACCACAAAAGGCTCTCTTTCCGCTTCTTTTACTACGCCCAGCACGGGAAATTTAGTCGTAAAAGGATAATCGGCTATTTTAGGGTGTGCATTGGAGATAGCCGAAATTAAGGTGGATTTGCCGGCATTAGGAAATCCTACTATTCCCACATCGGCAATCAGGCGCAAATCAAAAAGGAGCTCCTTCTCTTCCCCGGGCTCAGCCGCGGTAACTTCTTTTTGACGCCTGTTCCCCGAGCCTCCCCTGCCGCCGGAAGCGGCAATAAATTCCTCCTGATCGACAGCCAAATCCCTTAAAACACAGCCGGTGCGGGCGTCTTTGATCACCGTGCCGCAGGGAACCTTGATTACCAAAGCAGGAACATCCCTGCCCTTTTTATTTTTACCCGAGCCGTGTCCGCCGTGCTGACCGAAGAAATGCCTGCGGTAATTGAAGTCCAGCAGGGTATCCAAATTTCTCTCTGCCCTAATCAGGATATCGGCACCCTTGCCTCCGTCTCCTCCTTCGGGAATAGCATAACGGGTATATTTATCGCGGTAGAAACTCCTGCAACCCTTCCCACCGCTTCCTGCCCTGACTAAAATTTTAGCGCTGTCAATAAACACTCTTGAAAGCCCCCGCCTAACTTCCCGAATAGATTTCTTTTATTTCTAATCGGGTGAGGAACTGCCGGTGCCCTTTTTTAGACTTGGAGGCTTTACGGCGCCGGTATTTAAAAGAGATGACTTTGGGGCCTCTGACCTGTTTTAAAACCGTGGCGATTACCTTTGCCTCTTTCAAATAGGGCTGGCCCACCTCTACTTTTTTATCCTTAGAGACTAAAAGTACCTTATCCAGGGTAATATCCTTGCCTTCCTGAACAGGATGCTTCTCCACATCCAGGATATCGCCTTTTTTTACCTGATACTGCTTTGCTCCAACTTCAATTATTGCATACATTTCAACACTCTCCTTTAATGAAAATTAGGGGATAATAAGAGTTATTATATTAACACATCGGGAAAGGAACGTCAAGGCTAAATTAAGCGGGCTTTATGCTATTCTAACATCCTCTATGTGCAGGGCGGGATTGGGCACAACGTTGATCTTTACTTTAAGCTTACGCTCATTTTCCCTGATGGTAGACTTCTCTTTCAGGATTTCGTCTACCACGGCAGGATTAAGGGTGAGGCTTACCTCTTTTAACGGTTTATCTTTTAAAAAACGTTTCAACTCCTTAAAGGCATAGATAGACATGGTCATCGCAGACTTGATCTTTCCTTTTCCCTGACAGTAGGGACAGGGCTGGTAGGAGAGCGTCTGCACGGTATTATGGATGCGCTCGCGGGTCATCTCTACTACGCCGAATTTGGAAATCCCTAAAATATCGTATTTGGCCTTATCCTGGTTCAGGGCGCTTTTAAGTACCTGTAGGACCTGCCGGCGGTGAGACTCCCTTTCCATATCGATAAAATCAATCACGAGGATGCCGCCTAAATCGCGTAAACGGATCTGGTGCGCTGCCTCCTCGGCTGCCTCGCAGTTAACCTTAAAAGCCATCTCCTCCTGGCCTAGATTTTTCCTAAAACCCCCGCTGTTTACGTCTATTACCACCAGCCCCTCGGTCGGCTCGATGATTAGATACGCCTTTGATTTCAGGTAGACCTTACTTTCAAATATCCGGTTAATCTGCCTCTCGATGCCCTTATCCTCGAATAAATCCTGCCCCCGGTAAAACTCGACCCTGTTGGCCAAGTACCCTAAGAAGGTGCGCATAAAACGCTGGATGCGGTAAAATTCATCTTTGGAATCCACGATGAGCTTCGTAACATCCTCGCCGAATGAATCACGGATAGCCCTTAAGGATAAATCATATTCTTCGTAAATTAAGGCTGGGGCCTTCTTCTTTTTACTTATCCGCTCAAGCCTGCACCAAAGCTTATTTAAGAAATGGGCGTCCCGCAGCAACTCTTTCTTCTGTTTGCCCATAGCCGCGGTACGTACGATGAATCCTAAATCTTTAGGCAATTTTAATTCCGAAAGCGCCTGCCTTAAACGCTTCCTCTCTTCATCATCCTCAATCCTGCGCGATACCCCGATCTGTTTATCCAGGGGCATCAGCACCAGGTACCTTCCGGCAATGCCTATCTCGCAGGATAAACGCGGCCCCTTGGTGCCAAAGGATTCCTTCACCACCTGCACCAGGACTTCCTGCCCTTTCTCCACCTGCCGGGGGCCTTTCTTCCGGGCCTCTGCGGCTTCAAAGGCAGGCTCTATTTCCGAAAGGTAAAGAAAGCCTTTCTTAGGCAAGCCTATATCTACAAAGGCCGCCCCGATAGAAGGAATAGCCGCCTCGATTTTACCTTTGTAGATATTTCCGACGATGGTTTTGTCCTGCGGGCGCTCGATATAGAATTCTTCCAGGTTGCCGTTATTAACTATAGCGACGCGCTTTTCCTGCGGCTCAACATTAATTAAAATTTCCTTGGACATCTTTAACCTCTATACCTTTAGGCAGTTGTTCCTGTAACCTTTTTTTAAATTCTTCCGGGCCGATTGCGACTTTTAAAACAATACTTGCCTCTTCATGCTCGCTTTCTAATCCCAGCTTTAACGCCCTCTTGATGCTCAGTTTAGGATGGGGGTGGAAACCCGCGCTGAGCTGAAGCGGAAAATCGGCCCTGCGCATCGCCCGCATAAACAGGCGCATCAGGTCCAGGTGTGAAATGAAACGCAGAGTTCCTTTTTTGGCAAACCCGAAATTCATCTTATACATATAAATTCAGCTATTTATCCTCTTTTTTCCTCGCCGCCGCCTTCTTAATCGCCGCCTTATCCTTGCCCAGATTTTCCTCAATTTTAGCGACTTCCTCCGGAGAAAGTTCTTCATCCGGCAGGATGCGGGTGGTAATAAAAATCAAGAGGTCAATCTTTCCGGTATCGGTTACCTCCCTTTTAAATAAATTACCTAAAAGAGGAATTTTACTTAAGAAAGGTATGCCGATAGTCTCTTTGCTTTTTACGTCTTTAAGCAATCCCCCCAGCACAATCGTCTCTCCGTCCCGCATTAAAATCTGGGTCTGGGCTTCACGCACGTCTATAATAGGGTAATCGACGGTAGTCCTGATAGCGGTAGCATTAGTTGCCCCGGCGACATTGGTGGCGGTAACGCTGGAAGTGGAAGTGGTGACGCTGGGATGGATGATCATGTTGATATAGCCTTCTTCGCTGATCTGCGGCACCACATTCAGCCTGATACCTATCTCCTGATAATAATCCAGCGTCTGTGTCTGTGTAGGGCCAGTAGTATCTGATCCTGCGGTTACAGTAGACGAGAGAATCGGCGTATGATAACCTACCAGCATAGACGCTTCCTGATTATCCAGGGTCAATATCCTGGGAGCGGATAAGGTATTGGTGCTGGCGTCTTCTTCAAGGGCATGCAGTATCACTTCAAACTGCGTGCCGGTCAATTTCTTAAAAAGAATCTCCAACCCTGCCTTATAAGGATAAGTCCCGGGGAAAGCGGTGAGCCCCTCTACGGGCCCGAACGCAGAGGGGGTAAACTCGGAAGCTAGATTGCGTCCGGCAAGGGTATTTGAACCTATGCCGTTTAAACGCATATCACCTGGCGCAGTAGTATAAGTGCTCGCACCAGCGCTGCCGGTCCCCCAGTCAAAACCGATATCCCTTAATTTATTTAAGTTGACCTCCATAATCCGGGCTTCAATTAAAACCTGTTTCGGCTTCTTGTCGATCTGAGAAAGAATAACGTTACGGATACGGTCTAAAGATGCGGCGGTGTCCGTGACCACCAAAGTCTTGGATTTGGCAGTGGGCTCAAATTCGGCCTTTCTGGTGACTATGTCGCCGGTGGCTGTTTTTTCGATTGCCGCAACCTGGGTGATGGGAACTTCACTTTTCTCTCTTTCTAAAGCAGCGGAGCTTTCCTCCTTTCCTATCTTAAAAGTGCCGAACTTCCAACCTTTCTGGCCCCGCGCATATAATACGGAAATCTTTCCCCGCGGCGAAAGAAGCGGAAGTAAAACCTTTTGCGCATCCCCGGCATCCAAAAACTTAAGCACAAAAATTTCTGTTTTTAGCGGCTCCTCTGCCTGTAATTTAGCGATGTTTTCCATCTTAGAGACAAAAATAACATTACCCTGCTTTTCGTAGCCGTAACCGTAAGTTTTTAATATCGTATCCAGCGCCGCCTCCCAGGGGACATCTACCAGCCTGATAGTAACGCTTGCCATAACCTCCGGAGTAGCCACAATATTGACCCCGGCTTTATAGGAAATGATCTTAAGGACATTGCGTATATCCGCCTCTTTAAAATCCAGCGTAACATTCTCTGAAGAGCTCAAGCTCTCTTCGATATAGGGGGGGGGCATCAACCCCTACCTTTGACTCTGCAGGAGAGGGTTGCTGCGGTAAATCTTCGGCATAAGAGAAAATCAGCGAAACCGAAAGGAAAAGAATACTAGAAAAAATCAGAAAATATTTTTTACTCTTCACGGGTTATCCTCCTTTAATGGGACTTCTCGCGTACTACCTTCTTTTATAAAAATTACCTTTTTGTCTTCTATCTTCAAAACTTGATAGCCACTGGCAGTAGAATCGCCTACCCTGACTACCTCGGAGTTTACTATAGCATAGGAAGAACCCTGTTTATCGTAAATAATGCCCTCTACCGCTAAATCCGTTTTTACATCTTCTTTATCCAGGGTAAGCAACACTCCTCCCGGAGTAACCAGCGCTATAAATGGGTCGCGTTTGCCCTTGGAGTCATAGGTATATTCCTCTTGCGCTAAAGAAAAACTCGGCAATGAAGAAAATAACAAAATACCTATGACGAAAACCCTTAAACCCCGAACTCTAAACTTTGAACTAATCCTATTTCTTGACATATGCCTTTAATGAGAGGCTTACCCTCTGCTGCAAAGGATCTTTTGCGTCAGGCAGAATCTTTATTTCTTCTACAGCGATAAATTGCCCGGCATTCTCCAGGTCATTAATAAATTTACCTAAGCGGTGGTAGGTGCAGGATAATTCCAGCTGTATATATACGGGGCTGAAATTGCCTGTCTGGGTTGTACTTGCCTGGCCCCTGGCATCCTGGGAAGGTTTGGCCTGCATGATCTTCACGCTATTTTTACCGGCCAGGTCATAGATATCCTGGATTAAGTAGGGTATATCCGACTGGGAGATTATCTTTTTGGCTTTTACGCTTACTTTTGGTTTAGCCTGGCTCTGCCGCATCAAGTCCAGGTCTCTGGCAAGGGTTTTAAGCTCCTTACTCAGCTTTGCGACTTTGACCGAGGATGACTTGATACCTTCAAGCTGTCTCTTCATTAAAACCGCTACGTCTAAAAAGGCTATCACGGCTGCCGCAGCCAAAATAATAATTATCTTCTTTTTATCCAGCTTTATCCCGGCTAAAAATTCCTTCATCGTGATTTTAAGGCTGCGGTCAGCGTAAACTCGGCTATTTCATAGCCGCCTAAAGTTTTGCGCTCTATTGTACCCAATTCCAACTTAGTAAAATCCCCGAAGAAATCTTTGTCTTGTTTTAGATTATCCATAAATTTATTAACTGCTGCCAGTTCTTTCTTTTGTAAGGCAAACACCGAGGCGCGGATATCTAAATTCAGCGCGTTGACGGTAAGATAACGGAACCAAATACCGGAAGGTAAATCTAGGCTTAGCCTGTTTAACTTCGCTGCCCATCTTATGCTATGAGAAGTAATCTCTTGCAAAGCCCTGGCGTCTTCAGAAAGCTGGGCGGATTCGCTACGAAACTCTTTCAGGGCCTTAGTCTGGGATTCCAGCTTTTTCCAATTGTTATTCAATATTCCTAACTGCACGTTTTTAAAAATAAAAAAGAGCCCTAGAAGAATATGCATGGCGATGAGGACGCCAAAGACTAAGGGGATAAAATAGAGCGTCTCCGGCGATTCTAAGTCGATACCGGGTTTTTTTGGCTTACGTTTTAATTCCTGCGGTAAAAGGTTTATCTCTATCATTTAAAGTGCCAAGCCCACTGCCGCAGCAAATTTAGCGGCTCTCTCCATACTAGAAATTCCCGATAAATCCAAGCCTTCAGCAACGGTTATTTGTTTTAAGGGATCCCAGTAATCTACTTCCGCGCCTAAGACATTCGCCAGGCTCTCTTTTAAACCGCTAAACAGGCTTCCTCCCCCGCTTAAGAAAATTTTTCCTACCGAAGAAGCGCTCTGACTTTCGTAATAATCGAAAGAGGGCCTGATTTCGGCTGCCAGCTGGGAAAGCACTACCTCGAATGCCGGGGCGGCCTTCCCTGATTGCTCCCCTTGCGGGTTAATCTTTGAAATTTCCGCAGCTTTAGAATCCAGGCTTAAACTATCTGCAATCTTATTACCCGCAATATGTATATCCCGGCTTAAGCGCGGGACAGTGCCTTCTAAGATATTAAGATTGCTAAAGGAAGCTCCGATATTGAGCAGGGCGATAGTCTTAGTTTTATCAGTTTCAGGATAGTTAAAACTAAAGGCATTGATCAACGCCAGAGAATCAATATCCACGCTATCCACCTTCACCCCCAGGTCTTCCAGTAATTTCAAGCGCTGGTTAAGGAAGTCTTTTTTTACCGCCGCAAGCAAAACCAGCATTTTATTATCTACCGGGTCAGAGCGTAAAATATGGGCATCTACGCTTACTTCAGCGATGGGGAAAGGGATATGTTTTTCGGCTTCAAACCTTAAAGCCTGCCTGAGTTCTTCCGGGAGCATTCTGGGCAAGCTTACATAGCGGATGATCACCGCCGGCCCGGAAACAGAGATCTTTACCTTATTTATTCCCCAGGATTTGATAACTTTTTCTAAGGCTGGCGCTAAATCTCCCTGGAATGTTTCTACTGCCAGAGCTGTCAGCTCATAGGCGCCTTTGTCGTGCTTTAATTTTATGAACTTTATTGCCGAAGTGCCGATATCCAGCCCGACGGAAAATTTTTCCTTAGGGAATTTATTTTTAAATACCTGCGTTAAGAATGGCATATTTTACTGTGCCTGCCCCTCCCACCATGATACAACCTTTTTCTGAGATGGAAGATTACCGATAGCGCTCTGTATGTCAGTCTGATTATAAACAAATAGCGCGCTTCCGGAAACATCATCATCTGCGCTTGCATCATGTGATACAACTACAGCTCCATAATAACTAGAGTTCCCAAGAGCTGCATCTAATATTCCTATAACCCAGATGAGGCCGCGGAAAGTAAAACCACCGGTAAATTTACAATTTCCATTGATAATTAAAATCCCTGTTCCTCCCCCTCCGCTTTTATGCAACAGCCCACCCGAAGAAACATCAATCCAGGTTATCCCGCTAGCAGGTTCGGGAAAATGATCCTCGTCATAATGGGTGGCAATTGCTGAAACTTCACTCTGAGAAAGACCAAACATACCACTGAAGTTGACACCAGAATCACTGTCCCGCCAGCAAAGGCCGGTAGGATTAGCAGTAGTTACCGGACAGCCATTAAGAGGAACTATATATTTACTTGCTTTATCATCTTTACAGCCTCCGCTAAAACAAATTTCATTTGCTGCTTGTAGTGAAAATCCAAATTTATCCGTCGAGGTAGGCGCCAAGCCTTTTGCCACCACCTTTACCGTACGCCTGACATCCGCTCCGATTGGCAAAGATACAATACCGACAGAGGTTATGTTGTAATATTGCGTCCCGTTTATTATGGCTCTAGCGCTGGTTGCCGCTTCATAACGGCTATAGCTATCCAGGTTGTTATTGTTAGGGCTGCTCGGTAAATTCTGCACTGCTTTAGCAACGCCTGCTTCTGCCGCCCAAAAAGCCCGCACTGAAGCTACATGTCTTCTCACTAAATTATTTTCACTCATGCTGCTTAAGAAAAAAGAACCCAAAAGAATGGATAAAACTACCACTACTAAAAGGCCAAAAATGAGAGCTACCCCGCGTTTATTCATTTCTAATCTTCACCTCCTCGGTCAAGGTAAGGTTTAATAAAGAATTCCTCGCCTGCCTTTGGCCTGTAATGACAATTACTAATTTCTTAGCTTTAAGGATATTACCGGCATCACCCGGAGTGCTGACTAAAGGAACCCAGGGCGTACTAGTCACATTGGTATAGAAAGGCGACTGGGTAATATTATTGAATACCCAGCTGCGTAAAGTTGAGTTATCCGTTACATTAAGCTCATTGCGCGTAAGTTGACCTGTTGCATTGGAATAACTATATTCAATATAGACAGTGGAATTCACTGTGTAGGGAGTAGAATAATCAGTATCATTTATCCCCGTAACTTTTCTAAATTTTATATGGTTTACAGAGGGGTTATTGCTGTTAATTTGTATAAGGTTAGTTTCACGCGCATCGTTTGTAACCCAATTTATAACGCGTCTTACATGCGACTGTAAAGCTGTCCTTTCCGAACTCATAATATTGGCGATTTGCCCTACATTTAAGGTCTGGAATAAAGCCGTAAAGAGCACGGCTAAGATAAAAGCGACGAGTAACACTTCCATGATAGTAAAGCCGCTTTTGCTATTGCTGAGTTTTAGCGATTTTGGTAGTAAGTGAAAAAAATCTTTGATTTTGCCTTTCCTTCCAAGTCACATTTACCGTTATGTTAGCAATATCCAAGCCTATATTACGATTTAGGGTTATGGTCTCGTTATTTAAATTATTAAAACTAGGGGCAGCATAGTTAGTTATATCAGTATAAGCTAAACCCTTGACCTGTTCAAACACGTATTGGGCATCTTTGGTGGCGATAACCAGATTGTTGTTTGCTTGGTTGAGCAACATGCAGGAGACGAAAGTGGCAAGCAGCCCGGTGATCGCTACCATTAAAATTGCCACCGCCAGCATTAATTCCATAAGCGTAAAGGCTTTATTTAGCGATTTCATTTTCTTTTTTACTGCATTCCTCCGAGCTGAATACCCCTCCGGTAGATACGGAATAAGTGAACTTGCCGCTTAAATTGCATTTAGCAGGCATAGCGCTACAGCTGTAACCGTCAGCAGCCAGCTTAGAATAGGTATAGATATAACCGTTCAGGGGAGAATCAGCCACATAATCCTTATCCAGATAAGAGGGATTTGACTGCAACAGACTAGAGATGCTCTCGGGGAATGCGCCGCGGTTATCCTTGGCATAATTCTGGAGGGCGGCGGAGATTAATTTTAAGGTGGTGGAGGCGTTAGCTTCGTTTTGCGCCAGATCAGCCTTAACTACGCGCTCAATAATGCTGCGCAAGATCAGCGCAGAAATAGCAATAAGGATGATGATGAAGACGAAACTCCGGGCTCTTTTTTGGCGCATCTTTTGTTATCCTAACCTCTTATACCTCAATGTCTTCTTGATTATAACACAAGAAAAATATTCTGCAAGAGAAAATTATAAAAACTGAAAAACCAACACCTGACTTACGGTGTCAGCGCGCCGCCGGTGGAAATTGTATAGGTGGCACTTCCTGTCTGGTTACTAACAGGTGTAGCAGTAAGCGTATAACCACCCGGGCCTATTGATGAACCACCAGCATAAATAAAACCACCACAACCCGCTGCACTTTTACAAGTATCACTAAGATACTTTGTCGCAGCAGCGCTTATCGCCTTGAACGCGGCTTCGTCAGCCGGATATTCTGCAAGACCCGTGCCCGCTGCGTAAGTCTCCAATTCTGTCGCTAGTGTTTTCAGGTTAGTCTTGGCTACTGCATCATTGGCTGCTTTTCTTGCTTTCAGCAAATTAGGTATAGCGATTGCCGCTAACAGGGCAATAATCGCCACGACGAACATGATTTCTACCAGCGTAAAACCTCTTTTTTTCATCTTCGGTCAAACTTCTTCTTTAAGGTAAGATTGGCTTAAGACCTTTTTGATTATAACACAAAAAATATTCTACAAGAAAAAATTATAAAAAAAGGCGAAGGTTTTTCTCCTTCGCCTTTTAAAACTGAAAAACTCACACCTGATTTACGGTGTCAACGCGCCGCCGGTGGAAATTGTGTAGGTGTTAATTCCTGTCTGGTTACTAACAGGTGTAGCAGTAAGCGTATAACCACCATCCCCTAATGTAGGGTCATTATAAACATAACCACCGCAACCCGCTGTACTCTTACAAACAGTACCGAGATACTTTGTCGCAGCAGCGCTTATAGCCATGAATGCTGATTCGCTAGCCGGATATGCTCCAGCACCCATGCCCGCAGAATAAACCTCTAACTCTGTAGACATTGTTTTAAGATTAGCTTTTGCTGCTGCATCATTAGCTGTCCTTCTGGCGTTAAGTAAGTTAGGTATAGCAATAGCTGCCAAAAGAGCGATGATTGCAACCACGATCATAATTTCTACGAGCGTAAAACCTCTTTTTTTTCTCATTTTTAGGTAACCTCCTTCCTAAGGTAAAATTAACAGCTGCGCTTCTTATAGGCCTCTTATTTTATTCTATAAATTATAACTTCCTAATCGGTTCCCTTTTAAGAGGTTACTATATACCCGCGCCTGTCCCCTTCTTTGATGTCTTATTCTTATACCACCTCCTTTGCCTTTTGTCAATAAAAAACCTATTCTTCCGTTGCGGCTTTCTAAAACAGCCCCCCTTACTTAAATAATGGCGAAGAATAGGTTATAAATCCATAAAATTCACTTAGTTATAAAAACATTCTTTTCCTTCCTATCCTTCTAAGGAAAGTATAGCATGGCTTTATTGATAATTCAAATTCAAGGGGCTGAAATTTCTTGTGGTCGGGGGAGAGAAGAAAACCAGTCTATGGTTTTCTGAAGGCCATCCTCTAATTTAAGCTGAGGGCGCCATTTGAGGAATCTTCTGGCTTTAGTAATATCCGGCTGGCGCTGGCGCGGGTCATCTATGGGGAGCGGCTTAAATACGATTTTACTTTTTGCCCGGGTAAGTTTAATGACTAATCTGGCTAATTCTAAGATAGTGAATTCAGCGGGATTGCCTAAATTTACCGGCATATTCAGCCTAGATTGCATCAGGCGCCATAGCCCTTCAATTAAATCGTCGATATAACAGAAACTGCGGGTCTGCTTGCCTGTCCCGTATATTGTTAACGCTTTGAAATTCAGCGCCTGATAAATAAAATTAGGCACTACCCGGCCGTCATTAATGCGCATGCGCGCTCCGTAAGTATTAAAAATCCTGGCAATCCTGGTATCTATTTTATGGATCCTGTGATACGCCATGGTAATGGCTTCGGCAAAACGTTTTGATTCATCATAACATCCGCGCACTCCTACGGGGTTAACATGGCCCCAATAAGCCTCAGTTTGGGGGTGTACCAGGGGGTCTCCGTAAACCTCGGAGGTAGAGGCAAGTATAAATTTTGCTTTTTTTACCTTGGCTAACCCTAAAGCATTATGCGTACCTAAAGAGCCTGTTTTTAGCGTCTGAATGGGAAATTTTAAATAATCGTTCGGCGAGGCAAGGGAAGCAAAATGCAAGACGTAATCAACCCTGCCTTTAATCTCTATATATTTTGTGACATCATGCTCGATAAAGATAAAATTCTTGTTTTTGATCAGGTGCTTTATGTTTTCCGGCTTTCCGGTGATAAAATTATCAAGGCAGATAACCTTAAAACCTTGCGCAATTAATTTATCGCCCAGATGCGAACCGATAAATCCTGCGCCGCCGGTAATCAAGGCAACTTTTTTAGGCATTTTTTTCTTTAAAATATTCTAAGGCCAACTGGAGCCCCGAAATAAAATCCACCCTAGGCCTAAAGCCTAAGGCCTTCCTTGCATAAGACAAATCTGCCTGCGTCTTAAAAACATCCCCGGGCCGCAGAGGCAAAAAAACCGGCTGAATATCCTTATGCATCAGCCTGTTGAGGATCCTGACTAATCCTAAGATGGTATAATCCTGCCCCGCGGCAACATTAAAAACCTCTCCCCGCAAGGATAGCTTCCCGGCAGCTAATATGTTTGCCTGGACCACATTATCCACATAAGTGAAATCTCTGGACTGCTTGCCTGTGCCGAATATGGGCGGCTGCCGATTATTTAACATACAGTGAATAAATTTAGGTATAACCACGGCATATTCGTCGTCTGGAGACTGCCGCGGCCCGAATACATTAAAATAACGCAGCGATACCGTAGGCAGCCGATAATGGTAGCTAAACAGGCGACAATAATATTCGCCGGCTAGCTTAGTCAGGGCATAAGGCGAAATCGGCTGAGGCGCGAAATTTTCTTTTTCCGGGAAACTCTTTGCATCACCATAGATGGAGCTGGAAGAAGCAAAGACAAAATTTTTAATTTTATTTTTTAACGCCGCCTGCAATAAATTCAGCGTGCCCTGGATATTTACCTGGTTATAATCTTCCGGATTTAGCATGGACTTAGGCACGCTGCGCAAGGCGGCCTGATGTAAGACAAAGCCTATCCCCTTAGTTGCTTTTAAGCAAGCCCGCGGGGAACGGATATCGCCGCGGACCAACTCTATCCTGCTTCTTACTTTTTCTAGATTCTCTTGTTTTCCGCTGGAAAAATTATCCAAGACGCGCACAAAATAGCCCTTTTTAACCAGGGCCTCTGTAATATGCGAACCGATGAAACCGGCTCCGCCGGTAACTAGAAATTTTTTCATAGGCGAAAAATCCTTCCGTTGGTTATGTTTTTATAGACATTGCGCGTATCAAATATACACTGAGATTCTTTTAGGATAAAGCCGTAATCCAGCGAAGTGTGGTCTGTAGCAATAATAACCATATCGAATTTAGGCAAACTACCCTTAGCCAAAGCTATGGATTTAAGGTTGATCCGGCTTAATTTTAAGAATGGGATCAGGGGGTCATAATATGCAACGGCTGCGCCCTTCTTTTTTAGTATCTCAATAATATCTATGGCCGGGGATTTACGCAGGTCTTTGATATCCTTTTTATAGGTAACTCCTACTACCAGCAACTTGGCCGAATTAAGCGCAATGCCGTTCTTAGCTAAAATATCTGCCGCTCTCTGCACTACATACGACGGCATATAAGTAATGATATCCGAGGCTAATTTTATAAAACGCGACTTAAAACCGAATTTCTTAGCTTTCCAGTATAGATACAGCGGGTCCTTCGGGATACAGTGTCCGCCTACTCCGGGGCCGGGGTAAAAAGGCATAAAACCGAAGGGCTTGGTTTTAGCCGCATCAATTACTTCCCAGATATCTATATCCATTTTATGCGCCATCATCGCTATCTCGTCGATTAAACCGATATTCACGATGCGGAAGGTGTTCTCCAATAACTTAACCGTTTCGGCAACCCGGCAGGAAGAGACGGGAATGACTGCGGTGATGATGCTGGAGTAAACCGCTCTTCCCAATTCAGTTGCCTCCTTATTAATGCCGCCGATCACCTTGGGGATTTTATGGGGCGGGTATCTGGTGTTTCCGGGGTCTATCCTCTCGGGAGAAAAACAGAGATAAAAGTCCCTGCCGTGTTTTAACCCGCGCGATTCAATCAGGGGCAGGATGACCTCTTCGGTTGTGCCGGGGTAAGTGGTACTTTCCAGGATAATCAAAACCCCCCGTTTCATATTTGCGGATATCGCCCTGATTGCACTTTGGATAAAAGATATATCCGGAAGATATTTTCTTTTAAGCGGAGTGGGGACACAGATAAGGATGGTATCGGCCCGAGACAGCGATTTGAAATCGCCCTCAGCATAAAACTTCCCGCCTGAGGCGGATTTTCTTAAATCCGCGTCGGAAATATCGGTAATATATGACTTCTTTTTCTCAAGCTGCGCTATCCTGTCCTTATCTACGTCTATCCCCAATACGGAAAATCCTTTTTTTGCAAACTCAAGCGCTAACGGCAACCCCACATAGCCTAAGCCTACAACGGCAACCTTAATTTCTCTTTCTTTTAGCCTCTTTAGAAATCCTCTGCTAAATTTATTCATATTATTGCCTCTGGATTTTTCCCCTCCCCATACCGATATAAGTAAAGCCTGCTTTTTCCATAATTTTGCGGTCATAGATATTGCGGCCGTCGATGACCAGCGGCCTTTTAAGCAGTTTTTTCACTTTAGAAAAATCCAGCTCCTTAAACTCATCCCATTCCGTAATAATCAGGAGGCATTCGCTCCCCCGGCAGGCCTCATAGGGGTTACGGCAAAACTTCACCCTTTCACCCAATATTTCCCTGCCTTTTTTCATCGCCCGGGGATCATAAACTTTTAATTTAGCGCCTTCTGCTATTAAGGCGTTTATTATATCCAGAGAAGGGGCATTGCGTATGTCATCGGTATCAGGCTTATAAGAAAGCCCCAGTACGCCGATAGTCTTATCTTTGATTACCCATAAGCCGTCACGCACCTTACTTAAAAACTCGTTCTTCTGCTGGCGGTCAATTTCTCTGGTTGCTTTCAATAGCTTGAAATCATAACCTAGCTTTTTACAAATATAGATGAAGGCATCTAAATCTTTGGGAAAACAGGCTCCGCCATAGCCGAGGCCGGCGTTTAAGAATGCCCGGCCTATCCTTTTATCTAATCCCATGCCTTCCGCAACTTCTATCACATCAGCCCCTATCTTATCGCAAATATATGCAATAGCATTAATAAAAGAAATCTTAGTGGCTAAGAAAGAATTCGAAGCATGCTTGATGAGTTCCGCGGATTTGATATCTGTTATCACCAGGCGCGCACTCAAAGGTTCGTAAAGGCTCACCAGTATATCTCTGGCCTTTTTTGATTCGACTCCGATCACAATCCTGTCCGGATGCATAAAATCATTTATGGCCTGCCCCTCCCGCAGAAACTCAGGATTAGAAGCAACGTCAAATTTAACTTTGCGTTTCAGGTGGGAGGAAATCACCTCTTTTATCCGCTCTCCGGTTTCAGCCGGGACAGTGGATTTCTCCACGATTAAGCGGTAACCGGCCATATGCATAGCGATGTTGCGCGTAACCTTTTCTACATCCCTAAGGTCCGCCTCCCCGCTTTCCAGAGGAGGAGTCCCTACGGCAATAAAAATAACCTCTGAAAACATGACTGCCTCTTTGATGCTGGAGCTAAAACTTAACCTGTGTTTTTTGACATTTGCTTTCACTAACTCTTCCAGGCCCGGCTCATATATCGGCATAACGCCTTTTTTCAGGGCTGCTATTTTTCCCGTATCATTGTCACAACAGATAACTTTATTGCCCAGTTCAGCCAGACAGCTGCCGGTAACCAAACCTACGTAACCCGAACCTATAATCGATATGTTCACCCCGCTCTTCCTTTCATAATTCCCCGCCCTGTATCAGGAAGGGCGGGGTTCATCTTTTTAAGGGTTAGACTGTGAGCCGGCTTCTTCAGGATGATAACTCTGCTCAAAACCAAACTCCAGTTCCGGAAAGGCCTTAAGCCTGAAAACACACCAGATAGTATGGCCGTTATCTTTGCTGATATTATAGCTGACATCCATCTCCCAGCAGTGGAGGTCGCGCGAGATAGCGTATTCCTGCTCTTTTAAACCTTCGCCTAGGGCCTTGGCGAACTGATAACGCTCGTATATTCTAAATTTCCATTTAGAGTTGAGGCGCCAGATTAGCTGCGAAGTAAGTTCCTTCCCGCCGCCGCGCGCATAACGCTGGCCTATTCCGAAAGACCTCTCCTTGCCTAAATCCGCGGATAAGCCTACGTTGGCCTCCTTGAAATAACCCTCTTTATAGCCGTATATGGCGTTGGATCGCAGGCGCATCCAGGAATAAGGAATAAGTTCTATATCGAAGAGAAAATCCGTAAATCTCGAACCCCCGCCGCCCGACGGCCTTAATATATAGTTGGTGGAGGCCCTGACATTCACCAGGTCCACAGACTGTCCGTTCCTCTTAGTCTGTAGCTTATTAGATAATTCCAGGCCGATGGACTCGTTGCGCGTGATACTATCGATCTCGTCTATCTGCTTTAATTTATCCGAGGAGATAGTAGGCTTGGGATTAAAATCGTAAGCGACAGTAGGGGTAATGATATGCCTTAATCCGTTTATATCCAGCCCCAGTAAGTTGGATTTTACATTAAAGATGCGGTAAAATTTCGTACTTAAGTCCGCTCCGCTATAAAAAATAGTCCTTTTCGGTATAGAGCGGCCGTCAGCGCCCTTATCGTAGATAGTTTCCCGGTTGGCTACAAAAGGGGTAAGCTGCAGAAAGACCACTTTCAGGGGCAAAGAAAACTTATTGGTCATATCAAAACGGGAGACGCTCTGATTTACGCTGCTTGCCGGAGAGGTGGTAGCATTTTTAAAGAAATTGCCTAATGAGGCGTTATTTTCAAAATAAATGGGGGTTCCTGCGATACGTATGTTCGGCAAGCTGTATTTTAGCTCTGGCGCCTTATCTAACTGAGCGTACCAGTGATTAGTGCGCCGCTGGAATAATAAATCGATGCTGGAATAGTTAAAGTTGTGGTGGAGGAAAATATAGGATAACGGCTGAGAGGCCAGCTCGTATTCCCTGAAAAAATAATACTTTAAAAAATCATTGCTCTCGTCCGTAAAACTTAACAGCTGATCCGGATTGAGCTTCCTTTTCTGGTCGTTTATCTTATAATACTCCGCAGTCATGCTCGTGCGTTTGTCGATATCCCACTTGTGGCGCCAACGGGCCAGATATCTTTCAAAACGTCCCCCGATTTTCTCACCCTCCTTATCCTTAGGTATCTCCTTAGTATAATAAAATTTATAATCTCCGTGGCCGAAAGGCCCGGTATTATAATTGAGGCCTATTCCCTCGGCTGCGCCTAACTGCCAACGGTAATCAAGATAAAATCTGGCTTCAATCTTATCGTTAATGTTGTAACGCCACATGGTAAGCATATACGGGCCCCAGCCTTTACGGCTTCCGGGGGATATCTCGATATTCATTAGTTTCTCCCGGGCAAAGTTATGCGTATATTTAGGAAGATACAAGATGGGCACGCCGCAGATGGAAAAAATATTGCCCCGGGCTGTTACTTTCTCACGCAGGAAATAATCTATCTTCTTTGACTCGATGCGGTAATGCGGGTGGTCATAATTACAGGTGGTCATGGACCCCGAGTAAGCGATGAATTCTTGCTCGTTTATTTTATCTAATTTTTCTGCCTGGCCAAAATAAGGCAGGGAGCGGAAACCCGCATCCTGGATCAACCCGGTCTTATCATTAAAATTATAATTCATCTTTGAGCCGGTAATAATGCCTTTGCTGTCTTCTAGGTGGACATTGCCTTCGGCAACCGCCTCTTTAGTCTGGGTATTCACGCTTATTTTATCGCAGGTAAGCGTCGAGCCTTTGTAATTTATCACTATATTGCCTGAAGCGCTGACTTCTTTATTATCCATGGAATATTCCACGGTATCGCCGTTGATGATTATGGCATCCCTGCCGGGCTGGGCATATGCATAATGAAAATTCCAAATCCCAAACACCAAATTACAAACAATACTAAATAACCAAATACCTAATGACCGGAATCTATTATTTTTTGAATTTTGGATTTGGGATTTAAGCAGCATGTTTATTTCTTAAGCCTTCTTTTACCATGATCGCCGCGCCGATAATGCCTGCGTCGCCGCCTAATTTTGCTTTCACTATCTTGACGCGACGGCCCTGTATAACCATTGCTCTCTGCTTTACCGTCTGCCTTAATTTATCAAAAAGTGCTTTTCCAGAGTTAGCCACCCCTCCGCCGATAACAATGCAATCCGGGTTCAGTAAATTTACTACGCCCACCAATGCCACGCCAAGCCTTAAAGCTACTTTAGACCATAAAGAGCGAGCCTTAGGGTTACCTTTTTGGGCAAGCCTGCTTAGCTCTTCCAGGGAAATATTACGCCCAAACAGCCTCTTTGCATCTCTAAGGATAGCATTGTTGCCGACATACGTCTCCAGGCAGGCTATTCCCCGGCAGTTACATCTAGGCCCTTTTTCATTGATCGGGAGATGGCCTATTTCACCGGTGGCATTATCTCGGCCGCGGTAAATGCTGCCGTCTATAATGATACCGCCGCCGACGCCGGTACCTAAGGTCAGGCACACTGAATTCCGGCTGCCCCGGGCAGCCCCCCGCTTATATTCTGCTAAGCTCATCAGATTTACGTCATTATCCAGGAACACGGGGAGTTTTAATTTTTTTTGCAGGATATCCTTTAGCCTTACCTCTTTCCAACCGGGGAGATTAGGAAGAAAATGCACGATGCCATTCTTTAAATCAACGGGCCCGGGCAGGCCCAGGCCTATACCTAATATATCTTGCTTCTTGAGGCGGTGAGAAATTACCAAATTGCTCACAGAGCTGGCAATGGCTTCTATTAATTTCTCTTTTTTTATAAACCGGCGCGTGCTTAAAATGCGCCTATCCCGGATATTGTACCCCGGGCCCAATAACGCTACTTTCAGATTCGTGCCACCGACGTCGATAGCGATGATAAATTTTTTCACCATAACCTTATATATTAAATGAGCGGACAACTTACGGAGTGCGAAGCACGACGTAAGTTGTAGCCTATAAGGGCGTCCGCGAATTAACCCCCCACCACTTTTGCTATAACTTACGCTATATAAAAGTGGTGGGGGGTAAGTTCGGCCAAATAAGTTATGTCGCTGATACATTTAATACAT
>Ga0163200_1000386_pt1 | contig 19454 bp, 16 predicted proteins | sample PL_2010_200m_FD_113535 | JGI IMG/M metagenome (GOLD analysis project Ga0163200, IMG submission 113535) | Freshwater microbial communities from Powell Lake, British Columbia, Canada to study Microbial Dark Matter (Phase II) - PL_2010_200m | ecosystem: Environmental > Aquatic > Freshwater > Lake ... | reverse complement strand
GTCTATCTCTATCACCATGGGCAGCAACGTCTATGTGTGCCTTGCGGTAACCAGCCACCTGGCGGGGCAGCTCTCTACGGCCGTGTTCGATAATGTCAGTGTGACGACGCCATAATCACCCTGGCAAAGAAAGTAATTACAGAAGGCACAGCGGCTGATGTTAAAAACATCAGCCGCTTTTTTTATAGTTGCATTATCTGGGAGCAGGGTGTAAATTAGCACCTGTCAACCTGGAGAGGTGACCGAGCGGCTGAAGGTAACGGTTTGCTAAACCGTCGTATGGGTAACAACCCGTACCCCGGGTTCGAATCCCGGCCTCTCCGTTTTTTGCTTACTTTTGGGTGAGCAGGATTCGAACCCCAAAGGGGTGTGGGGAAAAGATTTCCCCACGTCGTCGGGGTGACAGGAGTGAACGCAGTGAGCGACGCCAGAGGGGCAGAGCCCCTATGGAAATTCGCCCTGCGAATTTGGGTTCCAATCCCGGCCTCTCTGTTTTGCCATAGGCAAAACAGAACAGTCAATGCTGTTTTTCGAGCATCTTTTTCGCATTAAAGTTATTCTGTGGGTTGAGCAGAAGAACGGCGTTCAAACCAACTGTAAATAGTTGGCAGTACAAGCAAGGTGGCGAGTGTAGAAGTAATAAGGCCACCGACTACTATAATGGCAAGAGGTTTCTGCACTTCTGACCCGGGCCCTGTAGCCAGGATCATAGGTACCAAGCTGAAAATGGTTATTGATGCGGTCATCATGATTGGACGGAGCCGGTATTTGCATGCGGTAAATACAGATTCTTCCACGTCCATACCAGAGGCACGCAGTTGCAGAATACAGGAAACAAGCACGACACCATTTAGCACGGCTACTCCAAAGAGCACGATGAAGCCAACCGAAGCGGGTATTGACAAATACAAACCTGTCAGATGCAGCGCAAAGATTCCGCCAACCAGCGCAAACGGGAGTGTGAAAATTACCATGACAGCAAGCCCCAATGACTTGAACGTTATAAACAGGAGCAGCAGAATGACAGAAATTATGAGAGGAGTAATAATAGACAATCGCCTCATCGCCTGTTTCTGATTTTCAAACTGGCCGCCCCATTCGATATAGTATCCGCTCGGAAGTATTACCTTTTCCTTAATCTGTTTTTGAGCGTCGGCAACAAATGACCCTATATCTCTGCCCTGGATGTTAAGCTCTATAGCCATTCGCCGCTGGGCGTTCTCACGGCTGATTTGCACAGGACCTTCTTCAACTGTTATTTCCGCCAGTTGGCCCAGGGGAATACTGTAACCCTGCTTCGAATCAATCATAATTTCAGCCAGGGACTGCGCCGAATTTCGCGACTCAGTCGGCAATCGCAGCACCAGGTCAAATACTTTGCTGTCCTGATAAATTTCCGAAGCCAGTTTGCCGCCCAGCGCTATTTCGATAACGTTCAGCACGTCGCTTACATTCATGCCGTAGCGGGCGATTTTGTTTCTGTCCACTTTTACCGACACATAAGGTTGACCCGCTACGACCTCTGTTACGAGGTCAGTGCTTCCTCTGACGCCGGACAGTACCGCTGCGATTTCAGCGGCCTTTTGCTTCAAAATTTCCGAATCATCGCCAAATAATTTGGCGATTACCTGTGCCCGTGTACCGGCAACGAGTTCATCTATTCGGCACTGTATCGGCTGACTGAAACCGTAACTCATTCCCGGAATATCCTCAACCTTAGCTCTCATTTTCTCGAACAGTTCTTCGCGTGTTTTTGCGTTTTTCCATTCAGACCGAGGTTTGAGCGACCCCACAAAACCGGTTTTTTCAACGCCGCGTGCCTCGACTGCGATACCCGTCTGGCCGGTTTTGCCGATTACCGTCTCAAGCTCTTCGAGCTGCATCAGGCGTTTTTGCACCATTTGCCCAATCATTGCCGAACGCTCAAGGGAAGTGCCAGGCGGGAGCTGAATATCCATATCAAAAGCTCCTTCGTCCATAACCGGCATAAATTCTCTTCCGAGCAAAGACACGCTTGCGACGGCAGCAACGATAAGAACAGCGGAAATAGAGACAACAATGGCTCGCCTGCTCATCGCCCAGCTAAGCACAGGCAAATAAGCTTTTTGCGCCCACTTCATAATCGGGCTTTCTTTTTCATCGCCGGTCTTGAGGAAAAACGAGCATAGAACAGGTATGACAAAAATCGAAAGAAACATTGAAGCGAATAATGCTATTGCCACCGTATAAGCAAGAGGCGCAAACATTTTGCCTTCCATACCCTGCAGCATGATAATTGGTATAAAGGTTAGCGCGATGATGAATTCGCCGAAAATACTGGGTTTACGAACTTCGAGGACGGCCCTTAATACGGTCGCAAGCTTATGGTCCTTGTTTTTCAAATTGCCCAAATGCCGCCCAACATTCTCAACCTGGATTATGGTCGCGTCGATTATCATTCCGATTGAAATCGCCAGTCCGCCCAGTGACATCAGATTCGCGTTTAATCCTGCGTACTTCATTACGATAAATGTGAGCAGCATAGACAACGGCAGCGCAAGAATTACTATCAAAGCGGCGCGCAAACTGCGTAGCAGCAGAAACAGCACGATTACAACTAAAACAGCACCTTCGGCCAGAGCCGTAGTTACGGTACTTATACTTTTACCTACTACTTCAGAGCGGTCATAGAACGGTTTGAGTTTGATTCCATCGGGCAGCACGGTTGAGGCATTTATTTCCGCAACCTTGGCCTTAACGCGTTTGACTACTTCACGGCTGTTTTCGCCCTTGAGCATCAATACCACGCCGCCGACGGTTTCGCCCTTGCCGTCTTTGATTGCCAGGCCCTGCCTGATTGCATGACCTGCGCTGACGTCTGCTACATCCTTAACGAATACCGGCACACCATCATGGGATTTGAGCACTATGTTGCCAATATCCGCTTCATCCCGGATAAGGCCGATGCCGCGAATTACATATTGCTCCGTAGGGGTTTCAATTATGTTGCCGCCGACATTCTTGTTATTCTGCTCAATGGCATCAAACACGTCCTGGACCGACACCTTGTAGGTCAGCAGCTTTTCGGGGCGCAGCAGTATCTGGAACTGCTTTAAATAGCCGCCGAACGAATTTATCTCATTAACCCCGGTCAATCCTTTGAGAATTGGCGATATAACCCAATCCTGAATAGTCCGAAGCTCTGTGAAGTATTTAATTTTTTCATCAGTATCGGACGGCTCCTGTCCCTCAAGCGTGTACTGATAGATTTCACCCATTGCTGTGGCAATTGGTCCCATTCCGGTTTCGACGCCGGCGGGCAGGTCTTCTTTTGCGGACGTCAGCCGTTCAAAAACAAGCTGGCGGGCAAAATAAATATCAACATTATCCTTGAACACAAGCGTAACCACGGACAAACCGTATTTTGTCGTGGAACGCATCGTTTCAAGTCCGGGTATTCCCCGCATGGCCATTTCGACCGGGTATGTAACGAATTTCTCAATTTCCAGAGGCGACAGCCCCGGCGCGTTACTGACGATTTCCACCTGCACATTTGTTACATCCGGGAAAGCATCGATGGGTATCGTTTTAAACGCAATTGCGCCCAGTCCGATTATTGCGACGACGAGAATCAGGATCATAATCCTGTTGCTCATCGCGAGAGCCATTAATTTTTCAATCATCTTTTAACCTCAAAATAGATTTGTAGATACAACTCGATTAATGACCGCCGCAAGGGTCCTCATTTGACTTTGTCAGCTCCGATTTAAGCGTGAATGCCCCCTTGACGACATACGTTTGACCGGCTTCCAAGCCCGATACAATTTCGGCGAATTCATCATTTATTTTGCCGATCTGGACTTCCTGCGGCGAAAAACCGTCTTCTTTCTGGATAAAGACAAAGTACTTGTCTTCCATGGTCACTATGGCTTCTTTCGGCGCAACAATTTTGCAGTCCGCCTGGTCAACATAAATACTTACGGTTGCGAATGTACCTGGCCGCCACAACCCGTCCTCATTTGGCAGGACAATCCGCGCAAGAGCGGTCCGGGTGTTTTCCTCCAGCACGCTACTGACGTAACTGATGACACCTTCACCCTGATTGTGCTCGGTCTTTATCACGGCCTTTTGGTTTAACCAGACCATCGGCAAATTCTTCTGATGAATATTTGCCTTCACCCATACATTGTTCAGGTTGGCAATTACAAACGGTTCTGAATCATCTTTGAGAACTTCACCGAGAGTAATATGTTTTTCAATAATTGTGCCGGCAATTGGCGTGATAACTTCATAGATAATAAAGGATTCGTCAGATTGATTTGACAGTTTTTCAAGATACTCTTCTGAAAAACCCAGGGCATGCAGCTTCTGCTTGGCCGAACGCATTTCAATCTGCGCATCTGCCAAATCGCGTTTGGCATTGAGGTATTCCTGTTCAGCGGTAATCTTTTTTTCCCAGAGCGTCTTTTCGCGGTCAAACATTGCCTGTGCAAGGGCGAATTTTTCTTTTGCCCCAAGATAGCCGGCTTTGTAGTCAGCCAGTTCGCGGCTGTGTATAACCGCAAGCACGTCGCCGGCCAGAACTTTTTCGCCGAGGTTTTTGGCGACAGAGCGAACAACGCCAGGTACCCTGGGGACTATATGTGCAGTGGCATCGGCATTTAATGTGATTTCGGCGGGTAACGTGATATGCCGTCCGATCTTGCCGCCTTGTGCCTGGGCTGTTTCTATACCAAAATCCTTGATTGTGGCATCTTTCAATTTGATGACAACTTCATGCCTCTGCTCATCTGACCCGTTTTGTGCTTTTTGGTTGTGCGTATCCTCCTGAATTTTCTCGCCGGTATGACTCTCCTGACACGCGGCGTGATTCTCGATTGCGTTGGCCGGAAAATTGCCGGAAAAACAAATATAAATACCGATGGCTGCCAGGATTACCGAAGCAAAACTGCCGATTAAAACTTTACGTTTCATTTTCAAGACCTCCTGCTATTTCTGATTTGTATCAAGTTCTATGTTACCGCCGACCAACCGTTCCACATTGGCATGGGCCTGATGATAAAGGACCAGTAAATCGAAATACTGCTGTTTTGCCTGGAAAAACGTTCGCTGTGCATCAAGCAAATCAAGATACCCGAATTTTCCCTGGCTATAACCTTCACGAGCGGCATCAAACGCCTGCTGCGAGGCCGGAATGATTTTCTCTCTCAAGTTGACCGTTTGCTCATAAGCTGAAAGCATGGACTTATACGCGTCAACCAGTTGGGTCTGGACATAAACTTCTGCCTGTCGGGCCAGTTCACGTGCCTTATTAAGTCGTGCATGCGCAGCGCTGATATTGCCCTGATTCCGGTCAAATATCGGCAGCGGTATTGAAACGCCAACTACGAAAGCTGTATCGCCCGGTCCCTCCAAATATTTGGTTCCTGCCGAAATGGTTACATCGGAAACAGATTTCGATTTCTCAAGAGCAATCATGGCACGCTTCTGATTCAATTCGGATTTCCAGCGGGCCAGGTCGGGATTATTCGCCGCTTGTGCGGAGAAATCTTCAAACGTGCCGTGGGGCCTGGTTTGAAATATATCGCCTTTGAGTCCTGCGAACATTGGTTTGGAACTGCCCCAAAATGAAGCAAGTTTTGCGCGGGCAATGTCCATGCTGCGTTTCAAATTATCAAGTTCAATCTGGCTTACAGCCAAGCTTACGTCAGCTTTCGTTTCCTCCAGCGGCGATTCTTTGCCCGCAATGACCCGCTGACTGACAGTGTATTTGACCTCATCGGCAAGTTTATTGAGTTGTTCAGCAAGGGGCATCCGCTCTTGCGCAGCCAGGACTTCGGTAAATGCTTTAGCTGCTTCGGTAAATATGTCCAGCCGCTTGGCCTTGTAATCCCAATCTGCCAGTTCAGTATCAAGCCTGGCCACATTGGTTCGTTTGGCTCTCTTTCTGGCAAGCTCAATAAGCTGACTGGCCTCAATTGTCGTTTCGGCCGCATCGAATCCTCTGGTCGCGCCCGTGCCTCCAAATTCTTCCACAGTTACCCCTAATTCGGGGTTGGGCAAAAGACCGCTTTGAAGGGCCTGCGCTTCCTGCGCACGGATTTCATAAGAATAAGCCGACAACTCCGGGTTGCGTAATAAAGTAAGCGACAGTACATCGCCCAAACTTAGTATTCCGTTCGGCTCGCTTTGATTGACTGAATCAGATTTGGTCAAATTACAATCAGGCGACAGCGAAACGTTTTGGGCTTGTACCCGGCAAACAAACAGGGAAACCAGCATCAATAAGCGAATATACATATCTGCTCCTAAAATTAAATAGAAATAGTGCGCAGAAATTGCGCAAAAACGGATCAAACCAGAGGTGGTTTTTAGATGATTAAAACGCTTGACCCGACAAGGTCGGGAGCTGAGGATTTTGGCTCAATATATGTTTGCACAGGTAATGGCTTCTGGGCGGATACCTGGCACACGATAGCATTTTGAATCTGGGGTAAATCGAAGGTTCTGCCCAAAGCAACCCGGTGCGTTTCGCCAATTTTAACCTTGGAATCAGTACAATCACCGCAATCGCTGGCCGGAGTTGACGAATCTGTCTGAGCAGAAGCCATATCGCACGCAATGATACTAATTTCAAGCTGCATTTTGCCCTCTTCCGTAACGCAGACAGTAACGTGGCTGCTGCCCAGTAGCAAAACCGGTACATATAGAAGTAACAGAGCAAACACTTGAATCGACTTCAATTGCATGAGAATAGTTTACCATAAATGTATATGTTCTGTCAAGAGCACAATTGTCATTATCGGATTAAAGTGCGGCTTGCCGTACCGCGGGTTCCAATCCCGCCCTCTCCGTTATTTGGGAGTGATTTTGCCGGTGATTGCCGGATTGTCGGGGCCAAAACTGTACGCAAGTACAGGAATTACTTGTGGTTTTAAGATATATCTGTTAATTAATGACAGTCGGAAGGCTCATTATTGGTATTGAGGTGTGCTTATGGGAATCTCAGTTAAACAAAAGGTTGTGACCGGCATAACAGGTCTTTGGTGTGTGGTTCTGGTTCTGCTGGTATTGGGGCATAGTGTCAATGCGGACCAAAAGTATTCGAATGGCGCAAACAAGCCGCCTGAGGCCAAATCGGATTCCGGTGCGAAGGATGCGAACGACCCAAACGAACTGTTGTGGAGCAGGTGGGACGCGTTTGTTAAGGACCCGAACGACCCAAACGAGCTGTTGGGGGCCAAGTGGAATGCCGTTCTCACGGTCCTTCAGAACAAAGAACTGGATCAGAAACTTAAAAAGAAGATAATCGACAAAATCATTAGCCCGATTTTTGATTCCGAGCTGATGGCAAAGCTGGTATTAGGCAGAACACACTGGCCGAAATTGACGGCTCCTCAACACAAGAGATTTACGGAGTTGTTCGCTGAACGGCTCAAGAGCTTTTATCTGGAGAAAACCACGCTCTACAAGGATGAAAAAGTCTTATTTAAACCCGCAATGCAAGAAAAGAACGCCATCCACATACCTATGGTGCTGATATCCAATGATAAAGAGGTAGCAATACTATACAAGCTTCACAAGATGGATGAAACCGGCAGGAGCAAGATGGACGAATGCTGGAAAATCTATGATGTGGAAATAGAGGGCGTCAGCATTCTTCTGACATACCGGTCTCAATTCGATGATATTCTTCACCGGGGCGGCGTTAAGGAACTTTTCTTTGAGTTGGAGAAACCACCGGCCCAGTGATGCAAAATTCGCTCAATCGGGCCTGTATCATAATGAAATATAGTTCGCTGACACAGTCTTTTTTCGACCGGGTGATTATTAAAAATCCGAGGATAGTGCTTGTCTGCTCGCTGGCAGTGGTCATTTTTATCGGGTTTGGGATTAAATATTTCAGGCTGGACGCTTCTGAGGAAACTCTGGTTCTGGAGAACGACAAAGACCTCAACTACGCCCGTCAGATACACTCCCGGTATGGTGGTAATGACTTTCTTATTCTGACATTTAAACCGAATGAGGACCTCTTCTCAGATAGAACATTGGGTACACTGGGGCATCTTCGAGACGACTTGAAGCACATCAGCGACGTCGAGTCTGTGCTGACGGTACTGGATGTGCCCCTGCTGGAAAGCCCGCCGATTCCACTCAAGGAAATTGGTTCCACGACCCACACTCTCGAGTCACCCGACGTGGACAAGGCATTGGCCGGAAAGGAGCTAAAGGAAAGCCCCCTTTATAATGACCTTCTGGTCAGTCCTGACCTGAAGACCACGGCGATACTAATCACGTTCCCCAACGATCTTCACTACGAAGACCTCGTGGAGCGACGAAATGCCTTGCATGAGAAAGGGGCGTCAGGTTCGTTGACGCCTGATGAGCAGGTCGAGCTGAAGATTGTGGTCCGTCAGTTCGCTCAGTACCACGACAAGGTCCGTCAACAGCGTCACGACGACATCGTGGCCATCCGCTCGATAATGGACCGGTACCGCCAGGACGGCGTCCTGTTCCTGGGCGGGGTGAGCATGATTGCAGACGACATGATAAGCTTCATCAAAAGCGACCTGAGGGTCTTCGGGATTGCGGTGTTCCTGCTGCTGGTACTGACCATCGCGGTCATCTTCCGCAAAACCTACTGGGTCATCCTGCCCACGCTGACCTGTTTGGTCTCCGTAGTTTGTACCGTTGGGCTCCTGGGCTGGCTCGGCTGGGAAGTCACGGTCATTAGTTCCAACTTCATCTCCCTCCAACTGATTATCACATTGGCCATGACCATCCACCTGATGGTCCGATACAGGGAGCTGGCTGCCGAGCAACCGCAGGCCAGTCAGCACAAATTGATTCTCACCACAATCCGTGCAATGTGGCGGCCGTGCGTGTATTCGGAACTGACGACCATGATGGGTTTTGCGTCCCTGATATTCTGCAATATCCGGCCTATAATCAATTTCGGTTACATTATGGTCGTTGGTGTGGCCATTTCCACCATTGTGCCGTTTCTGCTCTTGCCGCCCGTGCTGGTGCTTATGCCGAGAGACAGACCCTGGTCAAAGCGCAAATCCAGGTGGTCGCTGACCCCTATGCTGGGCCGATTCACAATGGCCCACGGCACCTTGATAGTCGTGGCAAGTGTGGTCTTGCTGTTAATAAATGTCGCAGGGATACGCAAGCTTCAGGTGGAGAACTGTTTCATCAACTACTTCAAATCCACCACAGAAATACACCAGGGGATGAAGGTCCTGGACCAGCAACTCGGCGGGACCACGCCTCTCGATGTGGTCATTGACTTTGGACAAACGGCGCCGTCAGAGGCGAACTCGTTCAATACCGCGGCCAACACCGAGGATGTGTTCGATAAGTTCGAGGATATCGAGACCGCCTCACAGGAGACTAAACACAAGTACTGGTTCACACCCGAGAAGATGGAGCGTATCGCCGCTGTGCATGACTATCTTGACAACCTGCCTGAAACGGGAAAGGTGCTGTCGGTAGTGACCCTCGTAAGGATGATAGAGCGAGTCAACGACGGCAAGCCTCTGGATAACGTGGAACTGGCCTTGTTGTTCAATCAGATACCTGATAAACTCAGGCAGATGCTTGTCAGGCCATACGTGTCAGTTGGGCACAACCAGGTTCGCGTCACGGTACGCATCAAGGACTCAGCCCCCTCGTTGAACCGCAACGATCTGCTAAAAAAGATTCGGACAGACCTGACCGACATGCTCGGCTTCAAGCCGGAGCAGGTACACCTGGCAGGTACGCTGGTCCTGTACAACAACATGCTTCAGAGCCTGTACACCTCCCAGATAGTAACCATGGGTTTTGCCACATTGTCACTTATGGGGACATTTGTGGTATTGTTCTGGTCTCTGCGGATTGCGGTTATAGCGATATTCCCGAACCTGCTGGCCATAAGTTGTGTGCTGGGCGTCATGGGTTGGCTGCATATTCCGCTGGATATGATGACTATTACCATCGCTGCCATTGGCGTCGGCCTGGCCGATGATGACACAATCCACTACATACACCGCTTTAAGCATGAGGTCGAGACCAACGGGAGCTACCATGAGGCGCTGCGCCGGTCGCACGATAGCATCGGCCATGCCATTTACTATACCACGGTAACATTAGTCATCGGGTTTTCCATACTGAGCCTGTCGAATTTCATCCCAACAATATACTTTGGTCTGTTGACGGTGCTGGCTATCACCGCGGCACTGTTGGCTTCGTTGACCCTGCTGCCGCAATTACTGGTCCTGATTAAGCCCTATGGCAAGAAGCCTAAGGCTAAGCATGACAAAGAGGAGAATGACCAATGAGATATTATTTCCTGATTATGATTTGGCTTGTCGCGGGGGCAGGTTGCGCGTCTTCTGCCCGGAACACTCCGAATTCGCCGGCAGCATCTCCCGTGGACGTCAATTTATCCGGCGAGGCCGCCTTCGACGAATTTGAAAAGGAGTTGTCCCAGGGGCAGGTGACCGTTCCGGATCCGATCGAACCCTGGAACCGGGCAATGTTCGGTATTAATGACAGACTTTATTTTTGGGTCGCAAAACCCGTTATACAGACGTATGAAAAGATAGTGCCGCGACCCGCTCGTGTCTGCATCGGTAGTTTCTTTTATAATCTGACAACCCCGGCGCGTTTTGTTAATTGTCTCTTTCAGGGTAAATGCCCGGAAGCTGACAGGGAATTGCGCCGTTTTGGTATCAACACTACGGCAGGTGTGCTTGGGTTTGGTGACCCGGCACGTGACCGATGGGGACTGAAACCTGCCAAGAAGGAGGACCTCGGGCAAACGCTGGCTGTGCATGGCTTTGGTGACGGATTTTATGTTGTCTGGCCGGTATTTGGCTCATCAACCTTGCGAGATTCCGTGGGTATGGTGGGCGACCAGTTTTTAAATCCAGTTCGGTACGTCAAACCTGCGGAGGCTTCAATCGGCATATCCGCAGTTGATGCCACAAACACAGGCTCGTTTCACATCGGAGAGTATGAGGACTTCAAGTCTGCGGCTGTGGATCCGTATGTGGCAATGCGAGGCGCCTACATTCAATACCGAAGCAAACAAATCAAAGAGTAACCCGATGTGGAAAGCTGTGACATTCAGATTGCCCGTATTGGCCGTGGGTCAGCCTGGTTGGCAATCTTTCCTACCGGAACAATATTTGTCTGAACCGCAAGGCATACGCGGACTTCAAGCGTTACTCGGGCAACAGGCACAATTGATTTTCGTGGGATTTGATTCGGACGGGTGCGTTTTCGATACGACGGGGATAAAGCAGCGAGAGTGCTTCTGCCGTGGACGGTGGGGTGTTTCGGCTTATAGCCGGTGGCGGAGGCGGCGAGGGAATGCAGGATATTCGCAGATTTGTTCAGTAAGACCCGCGGGGCCAACCGGCACAATTTTCAGGGCTCAACAATTTAAATTTTCTCTGGACAATATCAAAGGAAACAATTAAAATTACAGTTTTGCTGGAAAAATGTAATATTCAGTAAGTCAGAGGCAGTTAATTATGGCACATAAAAAAGGTCAGGGTTCTTCAAGAAACGGCAGAGACAGCAACCCGAAATACAGGGGTATTAAGGTTTATGGCGGTTCGGCTGCAAGAGCCGGTTCAATTATCCTTCGGCAGTGCGGAACGAAATTCTTTCCCGGCTTAAATGTAAGCATGGGCAGGGATTATACACTGTTTGCCACCGCAGAGGGAAAAGTGCGTTTTCAGGGCCGAAAGGTCCACGTTGAGTCATAAAACAAAAGTGTACCGATAAAAAAAGGATGGCGTCTGCCATCCTTTTTTATTTTCCACGTCTGCCGATTTATTACATAAGGCCTTTTCTATATAATGCCACTGATACAGCTCCGAAGTTGCCTACCTGCTCACCCAGACCTGCGGGTACAATTTTACAGTTTACAAGCGACCGTCCGAGCGTTTCCTTCTCCAATTGCTCCATCATTCGAGGTTCAAAAAACTTTCGACATCGTATATACAAACTGCCTAAAACAATTATCTGCGGATTAAGAATGTCAATCACGGTCGAGAGTCCTTTGCCAAGGTAGCTGCCCGACAGAGCAAGAATGTCCCTTGCGATGGAATCGCCGTTCTCGGCGGCTACAGCCACGTCCCTGGTTGTGATATCTTCAATTCTGCCCGGATTAAAAGTAACTTTCCCGTTCATTTCGACTGCTTTTTTTCGAGCCAATTGCGCTATTCCGCCACCGCTGCAAAACCCTTCGAAAGACCCCGCTTTGCCGTAGCCGACCGGACCATCCGTTGCAAGGCGGATATGTCCGATTTCGCCGGCCGAACCATTCGTCCCCTCATAAAGACGGTTGTTCAGAATAAGCCCCGCTCCCATTCCCGTTCCGTGCGTGCAGAAAACAACATTCTCATAACCCTTTGCCGCTCCGAATTTCCACTCTGCAATGGCGCCGGCGTTGGCGTCATTCATCAGATACGCCTCTCCGCCGAACTTTTCCACAAGCTCTTTTACTATTTCGATTCTGTCCCAGCCGGGCATATTCGGCGGCGACAGAATCAGTCCCGCCGCAGAGTCCTGCGGGTCGCCGCAGGCAATTCCGAAAACGGGGTTCGGCCCCGGTTGTATCCTTTCGATACTTTTGAAAATTTCAGATAGTGTGGCCTGCGGGTCAGAAGTCAGAAATCTATCTACCTGTCGAGGAGGCCTGTCTCCGTCCGATTCTAATACGGTACACTTGGTCCCGCCGAGGTCCAAACCTATAATTCGCACAATAATTACCCTTTCAAAGCTCTTTGTATTATTTATTGTCCGATTTTCTGCCGATTTTTCAATAACTTTTTCAACCCGTATTTTTCACCATTCGCATTTATTGGTATAAATTTTCGCTTTTGCCATTATAATACACGCTTATTGACTTATTGGCTCATTGTTCACAAGCCAAAGATTTCAGGATTGATTATGTTTATCGACCAGGCAAAAATATGGGTCAAGGCGGGCGACGGCGGCAACGGCTGTATCAGTTTCCGCAGGGAAAAATACATTCCCAAAGGCGGCCCTGACGGCGGCGACGGTGGAAAAGGAGGCAGCATATATTTCCTGGCAGCCGAAGACCTTGACACACTCATAGACTTCACCGGAAAACACCATTGGCGGGCTCAAAACGGCGGAGACGGCCAGGGCAGCAACAAACACGGCACCGACGGCAAAAACCTGATAATCGAGGTCCCGCCAGGCACTCTCATTTACGACACCGACCTGAACCTGCTGCTCAAAGACCTCAACGAAATCGGAATGAAGGTTTGTATATGCAAAGCCGGAAAAGGCGGCAGAGGCAATAGGACCTTTGCGACATCGACCAACCAGGCACCGAGGTATGCCGAACCAGGCATAAACGGGCAGGAAAGAAATCTTCGGCTCGAGCTAAAACTCATCGCCGACGTCGGCCTGGTGGGTATGCCCAACGCCGGCAAAAGCACCCTTATCTCCCGCTGTTCAGCCGCAAAACCGAAGATTGCCGATTATCCTTTCACCACGATTGAGCCGGTGCTTGGCATCGTGGAATTAAGCGATTACCGCCGGTTTGTGATGGCCGATATCCCAGGCCTAATCGAGGGCTCGCATAACGGGGCAGGGCTTGGTTATGAATTCCTCAGGCATATAGAAAGAACTCGAATTATCGTTCACATTCTCGATATAATGCCAATAGACGGCTCCGACCCGGCTAAAAATTATCATGCTATACGCCGTGAACTGGAGCAGTACAGCAAGACACTGGCACAAAAAGAGGAATTCATCGTCGCCAATAAAATCGACCTCGACCCGGACGGCAAGGTGGTAAAAAAGCTGGGGAAAAAGCTGCACAAAAAAGTTTATCCAATCTCAGCGGTAAGCGGAGAAGGGATTAAAGAACTGAGCGAATTATTGTGGCAAAAGGTCAAGGAAATAAAAAGTCAGAAAACAGAAGACAAAAAACAGGAGACAGAAGAGTTTTGAGGGCTGAGTTCTGATTTGAGTCATCAGGCACGGAACACGCAGTCCGCAGTTTGTAACGGGGCAAAACGGAGTAATTATGAATCTAATCGCAGTGGATATCGGCAATACAAATATCGCAATCGGCCTGTTTCTCGAAAGCAAGGAACAGTCTATCAAGACCATCTCTGGCCAAAACAAAAAAAAACTGGCGGATTGTTTAAAAACCGCCTGGGAGAAAATACCGGTTGCAAAAGGCTCAAAAACGAAAAAACGCAACGGCGTCATTGTCGTCAGCAGCGTCAAACCCGCCTGGACGGAACAAGTAAAACAAATTGCAAAAGAAACTATCGGCGAAAATATACTGCTTGTAGGCAAAGATATACCACCTCCGATGGACCTGTCCGTGAAGGAGTCAGGCAGTGTCGGCAGCGACAGAGTATTGGCCGCTGCCGCCGCTTATGCTGTTGTTGAGGCGGCTGTGGTCGTGGCGAATTTTGGAACCGCCGTTACAATTGATTTGGTCGATGACAGAGGTGTATTTTGCGGCGGCGTAATCTTTCCGGGTTTTGAAATCAGCGCAAAGGCCCTGAATGAAAACACCGCACAATTGCCGAAGGTAAATGTCACAAAACCGGAATTGCCCTTCGGCAGAGATACGACCGAGGCGATAAACTGCGGTCTGTATTACTCCGCCGTAGCGACGTTGCAGGAGGTAATCAGGCGTTATGCCGAAAAAATCGGCACCTGGCCGCAGACTGTCATTACCGGCTCGGGCGCCGGAATTATAAAAGACGACTGCGATTTTATAGATTCTTACGTCCCGAACCTGGTCGTCAAAGGCGTCGCTTTGGCTTATCGAAAATATCTCGAACAAAAAACGTAGCACTCGCGGATACGCAATACAATATACGAAATACGCCATACAGAATTATGAGTATTTTTGCTGCGGTAACAACGGGGCAGGGTGCAGGGCCAATAGCAACCATTCAGATATTCGGCGAGTCGGCTGAATCTGTAATCAAAAAAATATTCGAAGCCGCCGACAATAAACCGGCAACTCTTAAAACCGGCAAAATTCTGCTGGGTGAAATCATCGATGGTAATGAGATTATCGACCAGGTTACAATCGGCTGTGAAGAGCCGAACAGTTTCGCTATAAACTGTCACGGCAATCCGCTCATCGTTGAAATGATAATGAAACTGCTGCGGCAAAACGGTGCCAAATTACTGTCCGCAGAGCAGCTTCTTGCCAAAATTCTCGCCGGGCAAAAACACAACACTCTCATCATTGAGGCCGAATTGGCCCAGCCGAAGGCAAAAACAATTGAAGGCGCAAAAATAATCGCAAATCAAATCGACGCCGGCCTGAACGGCATAGCAAAATCCTGGCTTGAAAACACAAATACAATGACCCTAAAGGAAATTGCAGACCAGGCGAAAACTATTCTGCAAAATAGTAAGACGGCAAAAATGATTATCTATGGCTGCACGATTGCAATAGCTGGGCCGCCGAATACCGGCAAAAGCACGCTTCTGAATTGTCTTTGCGGCAGACCAAAGGCAATCGTCGCCGACATTAAAGGCACAACACGCGACTGGGTCTCGGCCCAATGCCGAATGGGAGAACTTTCGGCGGAACTGATTGACACAGCCGGACTCGATGAAACACTCGCAGCCGGCACGGAAAATACCGTTGAAAGACAGGCACAGCAAAAAACTATTCAGATTCTGGAAACCGCTGATTTGGTTCTTCTCGTTCTGGACAACAGCCAGACTATGGAACAGCTCAATCGAAAACTTCTTGAAAAAATCGCCGGCAAAAAAATTCTGACCGTGCTGAACAAGTCCGATTTATCCGCCGGATTTGACACCGATAAACTACCGTCATCTCTGCGCGACGCGGTGCAGATTAGTGCAAAATTCGGCAATGGCATAGAAAATCTGGCGAAAAAAATCCGACAAATTCTGGGTGTCGCGGATTTTGATTTGAAACAAGCCGTCTGTATAACCGACCGGCAGGAAAACCTGTTAAAAAAACTCATCCGCACAAAATCCAAAAAACAGGCAGCCGCACTCATAACAGAGTTGTTAAACGGCCGAGTTGATATATAATTCCGCCTATGGTCGTAGAAGATGAGAAACTAACGCCGGCGTGACCGACTATAACTATACTGACAACGGCAACCTCTAAAAACTCATTTTTGTTTGCTGCGAACGGCTGCAATTTTCGCCGGCGGTTTTGGAAGGATATACGGTGCCTTTGGGAAAAAGGTGTCGGACGTCATCAAAGCATCTCATCGATGGCAGCGGCAATGTCTTTTTTACTGGTCAGGCCGACCCACTTTTTCTCTATCTGTCCATCCTTGAACAGAATAATGGTCGGTATCGCATTTATGCCGAACTCTATTGCGCTGTCACGAGCATCATCGGTGTTCAGTTTGCAGATTTTGGCTTTACCGGTATATTCGGCGGCAACTTCTTCCAGAATCGGCGCCATCATTCTGCAGGGTCCGCACCAGGGCGCCCAGAAATCAACCAGCACCGGCACATCGGCGTTGTGAATCATTTCGTCGAAATCAGCATCCGTCAGTTCAATCACATTACCAGCCATTAGCTCAATCCTTTCTATCTCTCCCCGCCGGTGAGACATTGTATTTCCGGAATGCAGATATGTCAAATGTTACTTTGCCGTTCACTGCTCATTGTCCTCAAGTATTTCTGCTTTTCCCTCTTCATATTCCTCGGATGAGACGGGCGTTCTGGTTTTCGGCGGCAATTCTGTAATCGGGATTGGCGGGGATTGTGGAATATCGGTCGAAACCGCCTGCTCATTCGGCAGAGGTGTTAGTTCGACTGGTTCGACTATGCTCACCATTCTTTCACCCGCTATTTCGGATTCGGACTGCAAAACTTCGACAGCCGACTGTGCCTGGGCAGCAGGCTGTGCCTCGGCGGCTGTGGCAAGAATGGCTTTCTTTACGGCCTGCTCGGCCGGTTCATTGGTAAGAGCCCGCAGATAAATGGGCGCCGGGGGCTTGGTCTGCTCGGCCCAAACCAGCTCATCTCTAATCAATTCGAGTACTGCCAGGAACAATCCGACCATCACGATACGGCTGGGTATGGATTCGAATATGCGTTCAAAACTCATCGGCCCTTCGGTCTGCAGGCGGTGCAAAATCTCTATCTGGTACAAATCAATGGGCGTGTCATCGGTAATATGGCTTATGTCAAAATTTGTACCTGTGGCCTTGCAGATATTGTCGAAGGCCTCAAGCAAGTCCCAGACGCTTACCTGTTCGAGGTCAATCTGCGGCTCGGCGTCAGAATTTAACTGCCCTGCAATGACGGCAGGCCGGCAGAAACGTTCCCTCTGCTCATCGGCGGCGACATCGAGGAGATTGGCGGCATCCTTGAATTTTTTGTATTCAAGCAACTGGCGGACAAGCTCGGCGCGAGGGTCAGTCAGGCCGCCCGATTCCATCTGCTCGGCATCGGCCTTGGGCAGAAGCATCGCCGATTTTATCTGCATCAGGGTGGTGGCCATCACCAGGAAATCGCCGGCCAGGTCAATATCGAGGTCCTGAAGAATCTCGATGTAGCGGACGTATTGGTCGGTTATCTGGGCGATGGGAATATCGTAAATATCAACCTCATCCCTGCGAACAAGATATAAAAGCAAATCCAGTGGACCTGCAAATACATCAAGATTTACACGATAATCAGACAATTATTCCTCCTGCTCCTTCTGATTAGATTCGAGAATTTCCAACGCCTCTTTGGCATTGCTTTGCATTACCTGGAGTTCAGGCCCTTCAACGACCAGTCCGCCATAAACATTCGAGGCATTCTGGCCTGTTACCACCGCTTTTATTCCGAAATCTTCAAGGGTCTGCTTAGCCAAATCAGCCTGGATGTAATCTGGGAACTGTGCGATTGTAACCAGTTTATCTGCCATTATTATAATCCCCCAGCCCGACGACTTTACGCACCTCAAGGAGAGTTTGAGATGCTACGTGTTTTGCATGAGCTGCGCCTTTTGCGAGAAGCTCCTTTATATAGCCGACGTTTTTTTCAAGTTCGGCCCTTTTTTGTCTGTAGGGTTTGAAATAGTCGATGAGCAATTCGGTAAGACGTTTTTTCGCCTCGCCGTATCCCATTCCGCCGTTGCGGTAGCGGGTTTCCCATTCCTTTAATTCATCGTTCGAGGCGACTAATTTCAGGAGCGCAAATACGTTGCACTTATTCGGGTCTTTCGGCGATTCAACGGGCGTGGAATCGGTGACGATACGCATTACCTTTTTCCCGATGCTTTTTTCAGGTTCGAATATCTCAATAGTATTGCCGTAGCTTTTGCTCATTTTCTGGCCGTCGATGCCGGGAACGACAGCGACGGATTCGAGGATGTATTCCTTCGGTATCGTAAGGATGTCGCCGTATGTGTTGTTGAAGTAGCCGGCGATGTCGCGGGTAACCTCGATGTGCTGCTTCTGGTCGGCGCCGACCGGCACAAGGTCGCTTTTGTAAATGAGTATATCCGCCGCCTGGAGAACGGGATACGCAAACAGGCCGTGATTCGGGCTGATGCCCTGGGCGACTTTATCTTTGTAGCTTGTGCAACGCTGCAAAAGACCCATCGGCGTTATGCAGGAAAGTATCCAGGTCAGCTCTGTAACCTCCGGGACATCGGACTGCCGCCAGAATACGGTTTTTTCGGTATCAAGCCCCAGTGCAATATAATCCATCGCTACATCGAGCGAGTGCCGGGCAATATCAGCCGGCGAGGGATTGCTGGTAAGAGCGTGATAGTCGGCGATGAAATAAAAACCATCGTGGTCGGCCTGCAATTGAAGGTGCTGGCGCATCGCACCGAAGAAATTTCCTATGTGAAGCCGGCCGGACGGCTGTATGCCCGAAAGAACTCTCAAAATCAAACTCCTGATACTTAAAACACAAAAATACCGCGGGAACTTCAAATGAAGGTAACGGTTTTGGCGGCGAATGTCAAGGATTTTGGCAACAGAGTTGTTTGCACACTGTTGATTGTATCGGCTCTTACGGTTATCATTTACCTATGCGAATACCCCTGACGAAATATGGTTTGCCGCAGGTCGTTATATTCCCGATAATCGTCATTGCGGTTATGGCGGGCTGCCTGGCCGGAGAAAAGTTCCTGCCGCTCTGGGTGATTATCGCCGTAGAAACGCTTTTGGCGGCGGTTCTGGTATGGGTTTTGTCATTTTTCCGCGATCCGTACCGCTCTATCCCGCAGGACAAAAATCTGCTGCTGGCCCCTGCCGACGGCAGGATAACCGATATTGCTGTGGTCGAGGAAAAAAATTTCATCGGCGGCCCTGTGCTGCGAATCGGCATTTTTCTGAGCATCTTCGACGTGCATATCAATCGCTCGCCCTGCAATGTAAGAATCGAGAAAATCATCTATAAAAAAGGCAGGTTCAAGGACGCCCGAGACCCGCAGGCAGGCCGAGTCAACGAATCCAATGATTTATGGC
>Ga0163200_1000382_pt1 | contig 19548 bp, 13 predicted proteins | sample PL_2010_200m_FD_113535 | JGI IMG/M metagenome (GOLD analysis project Ga0163200, IMG submission 113535) | Freshwater microbial communities from Powell Lake, British Columbia, Canada to study Microbial Dark Matter (Phase II) - PL_2010_200m | ecosystem: Environmental > Aquatic > Freshwater > Lake ... | reverse complement strand
GCTTTATTGCGGGGCGCGGTTCGCAGATCGGTTCGAGCGCGGCTCAGGCTTGGGGCGTTGCACCGAGCATCACCTGGGCAGCATTCGACATGGGCAGCGTTCGCGCCAGATTGCGCGGTGCAAAAGCGGACGCCGAGGGTGCGTTAGCCAGCTACGAGCAGCAGGTTCTGCTGGCGTTGGAGGAATCGGAGAACGCCTTCAGTGACTATGCGAGAGCTCAGGAGCGGCTGCTCGCCCTGTTGCGCCAGTCCGGCGCCAGTCGCGCTGCAGCGGAGCAAGCAGCGATCCGCTATCGGGAAGGCACAGTGGATTTTCTGGTGCTACTGGATGCCGAGCGTGAGCGCCTGGCTGCAGAGGATGCCCAGGCTCAGGCTGAAGTTGAGGTCTATCGTGGCGTCGTAGGCCTTTACAAGGCACTCGGCGGCGGTTGGCAGCTGGCCAACGGCTGATCGGGGACGGCTCTGCTCTGCTCTGCTCTGCTCTGCTCTGCTCTGCTCTGCTCTGCAGTCTAGCAGCGCAGAGCTGTCCCTATCGGCGGTGAAAGTGTGACCTGTTGCAACTCCCGCTGCCTCAATTATGAATTCTATGAGAAAGCCCTTTTTACGGTGCGGCTTATTTGGCATAACGCTTCGTTGAAGCTCAATCACATCTGCGTCTCGGATGTCATGCCAACCCACCAAAAAAAGAGCCTTTTCATGATCAAGCCGATCATCACCCTCGCCGGCCTGGTGCTGGCGTTGACCGCGACCGCGGTCGAAGCTGAGCCGATCGTCATCAAGTTCTCGCACGTCGTCGCTGAAGACACCCCGAAAGGCAAGGGTGCCCTGCTGTTCAAGAAACTGGTTGAAGAGCGTCTACCCGGCCAGGTAAGCGTCGAGGTCTACCCTAACTCGATGTTGTTCGGCGATGCCAATGAGCTCGAGGCGTTGGCCAACGACGAGGTGCAGCTGCTAGCGCCTTCATTAGCGAAGTTCGAGAAGTACACCAAGCAGGTGCAAGTATTCGACCTGCCGTTCCTGTTCGATGACCTAGAGGCCGTCAACCGTTTCCAGAAGCGCGCCAAGGGACGCCAACTACTGCGCTCGATGGAGAAGGAGAACATCACCGGTCTGGCTTACTGGCACAACGGCATGAAGCAGCTCTCGGCAACAAAGGCGCTGCGGCTGCCAAACGATGCAATGGGACTGGCTTTCCGTATCCAGCCGTCCGCCGTTCTGGAGTCGCAATTCGCACAGGTCGGAGCGCCGACCAAGAAGATCCCTTTCGCCGAGGTCTACGCCTCGCTGCAGAACGGGACCGTTCAAGGTGCAGAAAACCCCTGGTCGAACATCTACAGCAAGAAGATGCACACGGTGCAGCCTTACATCACCGAATCCAACCATGGCGTGCTCGACTACATGCTGGTGAGCAATACGCGGTTCTGGTTCGGCATACCGCACCAGGTGCGCACTGAGTTGGAAGGCATTATCGACGAGGTCACCTTCGAGGTTAACCGCGCTGCGGAAGAAGCCAACCAGGCCGACCGCGAGCGTATCCGCAAGGCGGGCACGTCCGAGATCATCGAGCTGACACCGGAACAACGCGAAGCCTGGCGTGAAGCCATGCGACCGGTGTGGCAGGAATTCGAACCGGTGATCGGCGCCGATATCATCAAGGCAGCACAAACGGTTAACCGCAAGCAGCGCGACTGACCTCCGCGCCTCACCTTCCAACCGCGGCAGCAACGCCGCGGTTTCCCCAACGCCGCTCGGCGAGATGACCGACCCACCTATACGCAGCGCACCCTCCAGCAGCCACGAATATCATTTGGGTCCGCACGTTGGCGCCGTTGTGATCAGCGTTCAGGCGTCTCTAGCAGCGGTTCGAAATCCAGCTGCGCTTCTTCCCAACCACCGCCCAACGCTGCGATCAGTTGTACGCTGGCAGCGAGTTGATCGCCCAGCAGGGTCAGGTAGGTGCGCTCGTTGTTCAGGGCGCTGGTTTGCACGGTGGCGACGCTGAGGAAGTCGACGGTTCCGGCTCGGTACTGGTTCTGGATCAGACGTAACGATTCCTGCGCGGCTTCCAACGCTTGCCGTTGAACCACCGCTTCGGCGGCGAGGACGCGCAATTGCACCAGGTTGTCCTCAACCTCACGGAAGCTGTCGAGCACAGTCTGACGGTAATTGGCCACCGTCAGGTCATAGTTGGCCTCTGCCGCTTCGAGGTCGGCACGCCGGCCACCGAAATCGAGCAGTGTGGCGGCCAGCTGCGGGCCTAATGACCAGAAGCGGTTGGGTAGACTGATCAGGTCGCTAAAGCTGCTGTTTCGATAGCCACCGCTCGCGCTCAGGGTCAGGTCCGGATACCAGGCGGCTTCGGCCACGCCAATTTGCGCGTTTGCCGCAATCACTTGCCGTTCAGCCGACGCGATATCCGGGCGGCGTTCGAGCAATTGCGAAGGCAGGGCCAGCGGCACTGTTGGCAAATCGGGGATTTCATCACGTTCCTCAATGTCCAGCTCCGACGGGGGCACCCCAATCAGCACCGCAATAGCGTGCTCCATCTGGGCCCGTTGCCATTGCAGGTCGATGGCCTGAGCCTCCGTGCTTCTGAGCTGAGTCAGCGCCTGGGTCACATCTGACTTGGGCACGATGCCCGCACGATACTGGTTTTCAGTGAGGCGCAATGATCGCGCAAAGGCTTCGACCGTCTGGTTCAGTAGCCGCTGCTGTTCGTCCATCACGCGCAACTGCAAATAGGTCTGGACCAGTTCGGATTGCAGGCTCAGCCGCACAGCAGCGAGATCCGCAGCTGTGGCCTGCATATTGGCTCGATTGGCTTCAAGGTTGCGCCGCAGACGGCCCCATATATCCAGCTCCCAGGCCGCATCGAGCCCCACGCTGTAACTCTCGCTGATGCCGCTGAAGCCGCTTCCGCTCTGTGCGGCTGAGCTGGCCGAACTGCCCTGTCCGGCACGCGTCGCGCCTGCGCTGCCCCCCACTGTCGGGAACAGCTGAGAGCGAGCCCCCCGCACCAGCGCGCGCGCTTGTCGGTACTGCGCTTCGGCCGCCGCCAGGTTCTGGTTGGACACGTTCAGCCGTTCGACCAATGCATCCAACTTCGCATCACCGTATAGCCGCCACCAACTGCCGCGCTCCAGTACGTCGGCCGGGTTGGCGACCTTCCAACCTTCGGCCCGCTTGAATTCCGCGGCCATTGGCAGCTCGGGGCGCTGGTAGTCAGGACCCAAGGTGCAGGCACCTAGAGAAAAAGTCATGACGACGATGGCCAGCGGGCGTAGGGAGTTTTTCAGGTACAACGAACTCATAGCGGACTTTCCAGAGCGGCGTCGGTGCGTACACCGCGCCAGCGGTTGAAACGGTGGCGCGCGCGGTCCAGATAGAGGTAGACCACCGGCGTGGTGTAGAGCGTTAGGATCTGGCTGAGGATCAGGCCACCAATGATGGTCAGGCCCAACGGCTGGCGCATTTCTGCCCCCTCCGCGCCCCCGAGCAGCAACGGCAATGCGCCAAGGATCGCCGCCATAGTGGTCATCAGGATCGGCCGAAAACGCAACAGGCAAGCCCGGCGAATCGACTCGTCCGGCGCTAGATGATCGTTACGCTCGAACTGCAGCGCCAGATCGATCATCAGAATCGCGTTCTTTTTCACCACTCCGATGAGCAGGAACAGCCCGAGCAGCGAAATCAGGCTGAACTCTTCGCCCGTCAGAATGATGGCCAGCAACGCGCCAACACCGGCTGAAGGCAGTGTGGACAGGATCGTCAGCGGGTGGATGTAACTCTCGTACAGAACACCCAGCACGATATAGACGAGCAGCAACGCGCCCAGAATCATCAATGGCTGGCTGTCCTGCGTAGACTGGAAGACGTCACCCGTGCCGCCCAGGCGGCCCTGGACCTCGCTCGGTAGACCGATCGCTGCAACGGCACGCTCGATCGCCCGCGTCGCCTGGTCCAGGCTGACGCCGGGCGCCAGGTCGAAATCGATGTTCTCGGCGGCAAACTGCCCGTCGTGACTGACGCTGTCCTCTTCCAGGCTCCGCTCGTAACGTGCGAAGGCTGCCAGCGGAACACGCCGACCATCGCTGGTGATGACCTGTATCTGCTCCAGTACCTCGGGATGTTGGGCGTAGCTTGGATCGATCTCCATCACCACTCGGTACTGGTTCAGCGATTCGTAGATGGTAGAGATCTGCCGCTGGCTGAAGGCATTGTTGAGCATCGTCGTCACAGTGCTCATGTCGATGCCGAGCCGCTTGGCGGCATCGCGGTCGATCTTCAGGCTGATCTGCTGTGCGCCCTCGCCTTCATTGGCGTCGATGCTGGTCAGCTCTGGCAAGGCCATCAATGCTCGGGTCACTTGCGGCACCCAGGTTCGGAGATCGGCCAGATCGCTGGCCAGCAGGTTGTAGGAATAGGCCGAACTGCTCTGCCGACCGCCCCCGAACTGCAAATCCTGATCGGCCATCAGAAACATCCGGCCACCCGGTACCTTCGGCTGGTTCTTGCGGATACGCTCGATCACTTTTTGCGCAGAAATCTTGCGTTCATCCAGCGGCTTGAGCCGGACGATCATGAAGGCATTGTTGATGCCGCCCTGCCCGCCGATGAAGCCTGCCACGCTTTCCACGGCCGGATCGGCCAGCACCGCCTTGCGGTAGGTCTCCATCTTCGGCTGCATGACCTGGAACGACAGGCCGTCGTCGCCGCGAATGAAGCCGGTCAGTTGGCCGGTGTCCTGTTGCGGGAGAAAGGTTTTCGGAACCTGGACATACAAAAAGACGTTAAGGCCGATGGTCGCCAGCAAGGTAAACAGCGTGATTCTATGATGCCGCAGCGCCCAACCTAGGGACCTGTCGTAATGGCCTAACAACCACTGGTGGGCCTTGTGGCTCCAGCGATACAGACGGCCGTCATGCTCGGGCTGATGAGGCTTCAACCAGCGCGCACAGAGCATTGGCGTCAACGTCAGCGAGACCAGCAGCGAGACCAGAATCGCCGCAGCCAGGGTGATGGAGAACTCGCGGAACAGCCGCTCGACAATGCCGCCCATGAACAGGATCGAGACGAATACGACCACCAGCGACAGATTCATCGACAACAGGGTGAAGCCCACCTCGCGCGTACCGATATAGGCGGCACGCAACGGCGGAACCCCCTCGTCGATGTGTCGAGCGATGTTTTCCAGGACCACGATAGCGTCATCTACCACCAGCCCGGCGGCGAGGATCAAGGCCATCAGCGACAGCACATTAAGCGAGAAGCCGAACAGGTACATGACGGCAAAGGTGCCAACCAACGACACCGGAACTGCCAGTGCCGGAATCAGCGCGGTACGCAACCGGCCAAGAAAGAGAAATACCAGTACGATCACCAGGCCCACCGCGATCAGCAAGGTCCGTTCGGCCTCGTGGAGGGTGGCACGGATGACCGGCGAACGATCCATCGCCACTGCCATGTTGACGCTACCGGGCACGATCGCCTGCAGTGCCGGCAGCTCGTTGCGGATGCCCTCGATGGTTTCGATGATATTGGCGCCGGCCTGTCGGTTGATCACCAGCAGTACGGCACGGTCGTTGTTAAAGAAACCGTCGTTGTAGCGATCTTCTACCCCATCTTTGACCTTCGCCACATCGCTCAGACGCAGCGCCGCGCCGTCCTGATAACGGATGATCAGCGGCAAATAGTCAGCGGCTTCATGCAGTTGGTCGCTGGCCTGCACCTGCCAGTGGCGATGGTCGTCTTCGACCATCCCCTTCGGTCGCCGAACATTCGCATTGGCGATGGTATCGCGCACCTCATCGAGCGAGACGCCGTACTGCTCGAGCTGCTGAGGCTGCAGCTCGACCCGCACCGCCGGCAACGAACTCCCGCCCACCTGCACCTCGCCCACGCCAGGAACCTGCGACAACTTCTGCGCCAATATTGTCGAGCCGATGTCGTAGAGCTGCCCCTTGTTGAGCACGTCGGAGGTTAGCGACAGCACCAAGATCGGCGCTTGTGCAGGGTTGATCTTGCGGTAGGTCGGCATGCTGCGCATTCCGCTGGGCAGCAGATTGCGCGAAGCGTTGATTGCCGCCTGAACATCGCGGGCGGCACCATTGATATCCCGCTCAAGATCGAACTGGATAATGATGCGTGTCGAGCCCTGACTGCTGCGACTGCTCATCTGGCTAACGCCGGCGATGCTCCCAAGGGAGCGCTCCAACGGCGTCGCCACGCTGGATGCCATGATTTCAGGGCTGGCGCCGGGCAGGCTGGCCTGTACCGTAATCACCGGGAAATCCATATTCGGCAGCGGCGACACCGGCAACAGACCGAAGCTGACCCCACCCAGCAATAGAATCGCCAGGCTCAGCAGCATGGTGGCGACCGGGCGCGCGATAAAGGGCGCGGACAGGTTCATGGCTTAAAGGCCAGGGAAAGCTTGAGACTCATAGCGCCGCCTCTTGAGCTGAAGCGGATTTGCGTCCGAACCGGCTGCCCAGCCGATCGAAAAACAGATAAATCACTGGCGTGGTAAATAGTGTCAGCAACTGGCTGAGCAGCAGCCCGCCGACCAGCACCAGCCCCAGCGGCTGACGCAATTCGGCCCCTGAGCCCGAGGCGAGCATCAGCGGTACCGCGCCGAACAGCGCCGCCAGCGTCGTCATCAGGATCGGTCGGAAGCGCAGCAAGGCGGCGCGATAGATCGCGTCCTGCGGGCTCATGCCCTGATTGCGCTCGGCCTCAAGGGCGAAGTCGATCATCATGATGGCGTTCTTCTTGACGATGCCAATCAGCAGAATGATGCCGATGATGGCGATCAACCCCAGATCGTTGCCGGTCAACAGCAACGCCAGCAAGGCGCCGACCGCTGCCGAGGGTAGCGTCGACAGGATGGTGATCGGGTGGATGTAGCTCTCGTAGAGCACACCCAGCACGATGTACATGGTCACCACCGCTGCGAGGATCAGCAGCAGCGTGCTCGACAGCGAGGCGCGGAACGCTTCGGCAGCGCCTTGGAAACGGCTCTGGATTCCAGCAGGCAAGCCGATTTCCGCCTCGACGCTCTCGATGACTTCCACCGCTTTACCCAGCGAAACGCCATCGGCCAGGTTGAATGACAGCGTCACCGCCGGAAACTGGCCGATGTGGTTGATCAGCAGGGGCGCGTTGCGTTGTTCAAGCGTCGCCAAGCTCGACAACCTGACCGGCGTGCCGCCTTCGCTCTGCACGAACAACTGGTCCAGCGCCTGCGCGCCGAGGCGGTCGCCTGCCTCCGCCTCGAGCACCACGCGGTACTGACTGGCTTGAGTGAAAATCGTGGAAATCTGCCGCTGACCGAATGCGTCATATAACGCATCGGTGATGGCCGAGATCTGAATGCCCAGGCGCGCGGCCGCATCTCGGTCGATATCTAGGAAGATTTGCAGGCCATCGCTTTGCAGGTCGCTCGCGACATCGGTCAGTTCCGGACGCTCGCGCAAAGCTGCGACCAGGCGCGGGGTCCATTCTTCGAGCAATGCTCCGTCGGGCGACTCCAGACTGAACTGGAACTGCGTGCGACTGACCCGATCTTCGATGGACAGGTCCTGCACCGGCTGCATGTACAGCTCGATGCCCGGCAGTTTGGCCAGCTCCGGCCGCAACCGGTCGATGACCTGACTGGCGGTGACATCGCGTTCATCGTGAGGTTTGAGATTGATCAGCATCCGGCCGCTGTTAAGCGTTACGTTATCGCCATCAACGCCAATGTAGGACGACAGGCTGGCCACAGCGGGGTCCGCGAGAATCACGCGGGACAGCGATTGCTGGCGCTCGCTCATGGCCCGGAAAGAGATGGATTGAGGGGCCTCACTGATGCCCTGGATCACCCCGGTGTCCTGCACCGGAAAGAAGCCCTTCGGCACCGCCAGATACAGCACCACCGTAAGCGCAAGCGTGGCCACGGCGACCAGCAAGGTCAGCGTCTGATGGCCCAACACCCAGGTCAGCCAACGTGCATAACCGCCAATCAGCCGCTCGACCCAGTCCGGTGCCGATTTTTCAGCCGCGGCGGGCTTGAGCAACTTGGCACACATCATCGGCGTCAACGTCAGCGAGACCACCAGCGAGATCAGGATCGCGACGGCCAGGGTGATGGCGAACTCGCGGAACAGACGCCCCACCACGTCTTGCATGAACAACAGCGGAATCAGTACGGCAATCAGCGAGAGCGTCAGCGATATCAACGTGAAGCTGATCTGCTTGGCCCCCTTGAGTGCGGCTTGCAGCGGCGTCTCACCCTCTTCCACATGGCGAGCGATGTTTTCGAGCATGACAATGGCGTCGTCCACCACGAACCCGGTCGCAATGGTCAGCGCCATCAACGTCAGGTTGTTCAGCGAAAAACCGGCGAGGTGCATCACGGCAAAGGTACCGATCAGCGACAGCGGCACTGCGATGGAGGGAATGATGGTCGCCGACAAACGCTTGAGGAAAACGAAGGTGACCATCACCACCAGAAAGGTGGCCATCAGCAATTCATGCTGGACGTCAGTGATGGCAGCCCGGATCGTCTGCGTACGATCGGTGAGCACCACCACGTCCAGGCCGGTCGGCATGCTCGCCGTGACCTCGGGCAGCAGCGCCTGAATGCGCTCGACCACTTCAATCACGTTAGCGCCGGGCTGGCGCTGGATGTTCAAAAGGACCGCCTGGCTTTGATTGGCCCAGGCCGCGAGGCGCTCGTTCTCGGCGCCGTCGATGATGTCGGCGACATCTTTCAAGCGGAGTGTCGCGCCGTCCTCGTAGGCCAAAATAAGTTCGGCGTATTCCTCTGGGGTTTTCAGCTGATCGTTGGCATCGAGCATCGAGACGCGCGTCGGGCCGTCAAAATTACCCTTGGGCTGATTGACGTTGGAGCTGGTTACCAATGAGCGAACGTCAGCGAGCGACAGACCGTAGGACGCAAGCGCCTCCGGATTGACTCGAATACGCACCGCAGGGCGCTGGCCTCCGGCAATGCTAACCATGCCCACGCCACTGATCTGCGCGAGTTTCTGCGCCATGCGCGTGTCGACCAGGTCGTGCAACTCCGGCAGCGCCAGGCTTTCAGAGGTGATGGCCAGCGTCATGACCGGGGTGTCCGCCGGGTTGACCTTGTTGTACACCGGCGGTGCCGGCAGATCGTTGGGCAGCAGATTGCTTCCGGCGTTGATAGCGGCCTGGACTTCCTGCTCGGCAACATCCAGCTCGACTTCGAGCGAGAAACGCAAGGTGATCACCGAAGCGCCACCGGAACTGGTGGACGACATCTGCGTCAGGCCCGGCATCTGTCCGAACTGCCGCTCCAATGGAGCCGTCACGGCGCTGGTCATGACTTCCGGGCTGGCGCCGGGATACAGCGTCATCACCCGAATGGTCGGATAGTCCACCTGCGGCAACGCGGAAACCGGCAGCATGCGGTAGGCAATCAGGCCAGCCAGCAGGATCGCGATCATCGTCAGGGTGGTTGCCACGGGCCGAAGAATGAACAGCCGCGAGATGTTCATCGCGCTGGACGCTCCTTGGCGCTCTGAGGCTCAACCTTCGGATTCTCTGCGGCCTCTTCGGCGAGCTTCTGACGATCCACCACTTCGACTTCGCTGCCGTCGCGCAGGCGGTCGGTGCCCTCCATGACGATTCGTTCGCCGACGCTCAAGCCACTGGTGACGACCGTTTGGTCGCCGTTGCTTGGGCCTACTTCAAGGACTCGCAGCTCCACCTTGGAGTCCTCGCCGACGACGTACGCGTAATTGCCCCGCGAGCCGAATTGCAGCGCGGCCGAGGGAATCAGGACCGCATCAGGCAAGGTTTCCACACGCAGGCGAACGTTGACGAACTGGTTGGGTATCAGTAGTTCGTCCTCGTTATCGAAGCGCGCCTTCATCTTCAGCGTGCCGGTGGTCGTGTCAATCAGGTTATCGACGCTTTCCAGTACGCCCTCACCGAGCAGGATGCGTTCGCCACGATCCCAGGCCTGTACGGACAGCTCTTCACCGCGGCGGAACCGGGCAATGACTGGCGGCAACTCGCTTTCAGGCAGGGTAAAACTGATCGCCATGGGTTGGGTCTGGGTAATGACGACCAACGGCGTGGTGTCGTTGGCCGCCACAAGGTTGCCTTGATCCAGCTGACGCAGGCCGACGCGACCGTCGATTGGCGCGCGAATTTGGGTGAACTGCAGGTTCAGCTTGGCCTCGTTGACGGCGGCCTGGTTAGCGGCGAGTGTTCCTTTGTATTGATTCACCAATGCCTGCTGCGTATCGAGCGTCTGTTTGGCAATGCTGTCGTCGGCGAACAGGCCTCGATAGCGATCAAGATCGACTTGCGCGTTCTGCAACAAGGCGCGGTTCTGCTGGAGAGTGCCTTCGGCCTGCTGCAGCGCCACCTCATAAGCGCGAGGGTCGATGACGGCAAGCAGGTCGCCGGCCTTGACTCGCTGGCCCTCGTCAAACCGAATCTCGACCAGCTCTCCTGCCACGCGGCTGCGCACGTTGACTGTATTCAACGGCGTGACGGTGCCGAGCGCCTTGGCATAAACCTCGAATGGCCCTTGCTGCACCGGGGCAACCCGCACCGGTGTCGGGCCGCCGAAGGCACCGAACGCTGGCCGACCGCCCGCTCGCTGTGACGGCGCCTCGGCAGTGGTTGGCCATAGCCACCAGAGCAGCAGCGCAATCGCAACAACCACGCCGCCGATGATTAGCCAGCGCCGCACGGAGCCGGCAGAAGAAGTAGTTGCTTCGGACATGAACTGGGTTCGCCTGAAAATGAGCGTGAACCATAAGCAGTCGCGCTCCGCTCGCAAAGGGGATTTACGGCATTTTTACGTATCCGGCGTTGTCGCAACCAAAACCGATCGCATAAAGCGCAGCACCGGCGCAGGAACCATGCTTGAGCCATTCAGTCTATGTACCGTTCGCTCGGTGCCTGACAAGGGTGGCGTACCGGACCACCCGCACACGATGGGATATGCCGCTATTTATCAGGCCGTCCGATAATGGCCTGCACAGGATCAAGGAATGAACGCATCACTGGTCATCCTGGCGTTAACCGTCGCCAGTTTTCTATTGGGTTTTCTACGCGACCTGTTCATCGCTAAGTCCTTCGGACTGAGCTGGGAAGCGGACCTGATATTCGTCGCATTGATCCTGCCGATGTTTTTCGAGAACTTCCTCGGCCTCGCCCTGCGCGACGCAATGATTCCGTACCTGCAAAAGCTGCGCAGCCAATCCGAAGCCCTGTTTGAAGCCGTCAGCCGCTGGCTCTATTGGCGGGTCATGCTCATGGGCGCAGCCGTGAGTGCCCTCGCCATCATTGCAAGCTATTGGCTTCTGAACATGCTGGCGCCCGGCTGGACGGACGCTCAGGTTGCCGCCGGCCAGATCGTATTCTGCGTAGGGGCGGTACTGGTCGCCGTTCAGGCGGTTTTGTATTGCCAGGGTGCACTGCTGAACATGGATGAGGTGTTCATCCTGCCGATGACACGGACGGTGCTGCTCAACGCTGGCGCGATCGTCGGCATCCTGCTGTTCCAACCCACCGGGATGGTAATTTTCATTGGCATGCTGCTGCCCCAACTGGCGCTGATTCTGGTCCAGCACCGGCGTATCGCATACCTGCGCGGAGGCAACAAAGTCGAGACGAAGGGGCATGCAGGTGGCTTCGGGCTCGCTTTCGCACCGGTACTGCTGGCGGCTGGGGCGCAACAAGCCTGCATTCTTGCCGAGCGGATGTTCGCCTCCTACCTGGAGGAAGGCAGCATCACGATGCTGTCGTTTGCGTTTCGCATCGTCACCATTCCGCTCACGCTTTACGCCTTGTCCGTGCTCTCAGTGCTCTTTCCCCGCTTCGTATCGAGCTGGAATGATGGCGACCTCAGCGGCCATGCGGCTGTTATCCGCAAGGGATTGCTGGCGACGCTGCTGTTCCTGGTCCCAGCGTCCGTCGTGCTCTGTTCATTCCCGCAACCGGTGGTCTCGGTACTACTGGAACGGGGTCAGTTCGGCGCAACGCAAACCGACGCCACGGCCTCGTTGGTGGTTCTGTATGCCCTCGGTCTCCCTGCGATGGGCTTGGCGCTGCTATGGGGACGCGCGCTCTTAGCGCAGCATCAATCACGGTTGTTTCTGGTGATCATGCTGGTCAGTTCCGCATTTACGATCGGCCTCGATGCGCTGCTCTACGGTCCATATGGCGCCGAAGGCCTAGCAGTATCGTTCTCTGCCGGCGTGACCTTGCAGGCGCTGTTCATGGGGCTATACGTTTATCGCGCGTCGCCGGCAGGCCTGGCTCCAGGTGTTCTCGGGCGCTGGATCGCCACAGCCGTTACTGTAGCGACGGCGCTGCACTGGTTACCTTCACCGCAAGGGTTGTTGCAGTTGTGTCTGTATATCGGGCTGGTGCTCTGTGCTTTCGCGATGGGTGTACTGCTGCTCGGCGAGCGGGATCTATTTAAGCCGGCCTATTGGTCTATGAAAAAGGCGTGACGGCTGATTCTGCGGAACCGTTGAACCACTAGCTAGCCACCAACTTTTGTTTCTGCAGATGCAAAATATGCTAACTTTGCATCTATAGATTAAAAGTGAGCATATTAGCCATGGCAGCAGTTCTTCAAGCACAGGCGTTTACGAAAGATCAATGCGCAACCGGTCTCAAGGCTGCGGTAAATATCTTGGAAAGATGGCAGGCAACCACCGATCAAGCCTGCAACATTCTGCGCATTTCACGCAGCACGCATGCCCGAGCAAAGTCGGGTGACGCCTCTTGGTCGGTCAGCCTCGACCCGGACCAGATGCAACGCATCAGTTTCGTTCTTAATATTCATGCCGCGCTCCGGCTGATCTTCGACAATCCGGAAAACGTGTACGGGTTCGCGGCGATGGCCAATCACAACGAATTCTTTAACGGGCGTTCCCCATTGGAAATCATGGCCCAAGGCGACATGATTTCCTTATATGAATCGTTCCGTCGCATCGACAGCCTGCGAGGCGCGCAGTGGTGAAACCGAGCCAGCTACCGAGACTGGTTGAAGCCCAACGACAGGCCTATCGGCTGGTCAACTCCAAGTTCCCGCCCATTGCCTTGTTCGATGACGTTGCCGATGCCGACGAGTTCGAAACGCTCTACCAACTACAAGCGCTGACCAATCCGCGGCTACGAAACGAAACTGGACGTCTGGAGCTGATCTCGCGGTCTGAAATACCCTTCGGCATACCAGGCTGCTCATACGCCACAGCCCCGTTTACCCACGTGAACCCAGCTGGATCGCGGTTCAGTGACGGTAGCTATGGGGTACTTTATCTGGCCAGCACGATGGACACCGCGCTTGCCGAAGTTCGCCATCACCAGAATCGCTATTGGTCAAACGTGCCTGGGCTGAGCTACGAACGCTTTGTTTTTCGAGGCTTGTCGTGCCGCTTTAACGAGGCAGGAATGCTCGATGCAACGTCAATTCCGATGACCGATCCGCTCTACGACCCGGACGACTATACAAATAGCCATCGCTTTGGGCGCCTGCTGAGAAAAAACCGGACACCCGGTTTGCGCTACCACTCCGTACGCAAGGCGGGCCAACACTGCTGGGCACTGATGACCCCAAAGCCCGTGACTTCGATCATCCAAAGCGAGCATTACGAGATGGTCTGGAACGGTGGCATTTCGAGTGTCAGCTCAATCGGCGCCATCTGAACATCGCCAGCTAGCCATAGCTCAATAAGTGCAAGCCAAGCGGTGCTCGATCCGCTCCCCAAACTTCTTGCAGCAGAACGCCTTTCGGGCTGGTCCGATCCATAACGGCGGCAGAGTCTCGCCGAATCGCCAGAGGGACGGATATGCAACACCTTGATCTGCAGGTAATCGATCAGGCGCTTCAATGGGTAGCGGACGAACATGAAGTCTGGTTTTGCACCGTATTGTCGACTTATGGATCGGCGCCGCGAGCGCCCGGTGCGCTGCTAGCAGCCCGGGCCGATGGCGCTCATGTGGGCTCGTTGTCCGGCGGATGCGTCGAGGAAGAGTTCCTCGCCAGCCTGGCGCAGGGCGAACTGCAAGCACCCGCGCAGGTCGTTCGCTACGGCGAAACCGATGACGACCGGCGTCGCCTACGGTTGCCCTGCGGCGGCATCCTGCAGGTGCTGGTGGAGCACCACAGGCCGACCCCCACCTGGCATTCCCATCTGCTCACGCTACAGGCAACCCTGCAAGGCCAACAGCGCTTGCTGCGGCGAGTAGATTTGACGACCGGCGGCGCCGAGCTACTGCCGGACCACGGCGGTGAGCAGACCTGCCTTAAGGGTGAACAAGTGGATATTCGCATCGGCCCTGCGCTTCGGCTTCTACTTGCAGGGGTATCGCCCGTCGCACAGGCGTGCGCCAGCTTTGCGCGAGCGCTTGGCTGCGAAGTGATTGCCTGTGACCCGCGCGAGGAAATGCAGGGCACCTTGATTGAAGGCATCGAAGTGCAACCAGTGTTGCCGTCCGTATTCATTGCGTCCGGCGCATGTCACGAAGCCACCGCCGTGGTCGCACTGACCCATGATCCACGCATTGATGACCTCGCACTGATGGAAGCGGTACGAACCCCCGCGTTTTATATCGGCGCCATGGGTTCGCGCCAGACCTCTGCCAAGCGGGCCGAGCGATTGCAGCGCGTCGGTGGGCTCGACGAAAAACAAATCGAGCGCATCCACATGCCCATCGGACTGGACCTCGGCAGCAAGACGCCGGCTGAGATCGCCCTTTCAGTGATGGCTGACGTGCTGCGCGTCTACCGAGGCAAAACGCGGGAAGCGCTTTAAACGCGCAAATTAATGCTGCAAGCCCCGCCGCGTTTGGGTTCGGAGTGTTATCCACAAAAGCTGTGGATAACACTGTGAACATAGTCTGAATTACTCGGCCAAATGCCCGCCTGATGCGGGCTACGAACAGATCGACGAGTTTTTGCTCAGAACTTTTTAGTTCTTTAGATTCAATAACTTAAGATATTTAATCGAAACAAACGAAACGGCTTGATATGACAAATGCTACAGCGAGGCCTCAATGTGCATAACAATTTCTTGTCAACCATTTTTTAAGACAGATTCGTCGCCAATTCACTAGACAAATCAAATTTTCCGCTCTATGCGCGACGGACTGTAATAGTCCTATGATCTGCAAGACGTCGCGTGAAGACTTTCACCCCCAGATGAAGGCAGAGACTGATCGGCACCAAGTTTCGCTTGCACAGGAGCATCGCGGCTCCCAATTGAGAACTCGCGTACCCTTGTTATCGGTCGCTTGGAACTGCGCTGACAGCCTTGCAGTGTTCAGCCTCTCTCCAGAACCGACCATTGCTTCCCCGCGCTTCCTGGCGCGGTTTTTTTTCCATCGCGTAGGGCCTGGCGGGTTTGCGAGCAAACCGCACAATTCATCTTGGCTACAGTTTTAGACACAGTGCGCGACCGTTCGCAAACCCCGCATCAGGACAATGCGTTGCGCTGTCCTAGCGATGCCTTCAGTTATAGGTGAGCGGCGACCGAAGCCGCCGTCTTGTTTAGTTAGATATAGACTTGGCGAGCGGCGCCGCGGGGAAGACGATTTCGACCTGGTAACTGCGCCAGTCGTTGATGCCATTCGGCACGGGGCGATATCGATGGCGTTGGCGTTGACTCCTCGGCGATCGCTTTAGCATGCTTCGCGCTCTTTGCAGCCGCCCTGAGTTCGGCGAGGCTTGGGCTTTTGCGCACAGGCTCACTGGCGCTTCTTTCAAGGGTGCGAAGACAAAGTTTGCATGAAACCTTGATTGAATCGTGAGTACTGGTCAGGTTCGATCCGCTGCGTCCGCATGCCACAGTTCCTTCGGACACGGAGTGATGAATGGCCAATGTGTTGTCTCCTGCTTTTTGGGGCGCGGGATTCTACATGGTCATCTTTTTACTAATGGGATTTTTTTGGCTGAGGCCGCGGCTCTAGTCTGGCTATCCAAACGTGCCGCAAGCAAGGTTCCAAGACAGCATCATTTCGTCAAGCTGCTCCTAAGTGCTGGCCAACGGGATCAGCTAACTGTGTCGTTCCTTGGATTCGCGAGTGCCATCCGATACGAATGACCTACCACCTCTAAAGAAAGCTCAAATTTTGTTGGCTTTAAAAAGCGATCCGCTGATATCGGATTTCAAGGTGCGTCTTTTCGCCAGTGCTTCGTGGAATTGGCGCACCGAATTAACGGCCCAGGCCTGCTCAGGAAAATGTCGGCAACGCAGCTACAAATTGAGCGGTGACGACCAAGACATCGTTAGCTTGAAGAGCTCATAGTCCCTCGTCCCAATGGTTGAGGGTAGGAACGCCTGTATGGAAAAAGTCTGCCAAGTTACGGGTGACGACTGTTATCCCATCATGCTGTTTTAAGGCTTCAAGGTCTGTAACGAGCGCGGCGCCGACTTCAGCGATGGTAGCGTCGCGCTCCTCCAGCGTCAGAGTCGTTCCGGTCAGATACACAGCCACTATCACCGGTTCATAGGTCGGGGCGTTGCTCCCCTGAGGCCAGAGCACGGCAATGACACCACGCGAACCATAGCCACCCGACCCAGTGCGATCAGCAATTTTCCAGCTCTCTGGGAGACTCGCGCGCAGTAAGGGGCCGCCAACTTTGTTGTTAATCAACCAAGCTTTCAATTGCTCACGTGAGTCAGTGGATAGACTGTCACCCAACAGCAGTGTCTCCAAGCTTCTTGCGGCAGCCCTCGGAGTCGTCGTGTCACGTTTTTCGCCGGGACCGACATCGTTAAGCTCTGGCTCATAGCGGTCTAGACGGGTTACCGCATCGCCAATGGACCGCATGAAGGTCGTGAACCCCAGCGGTCCACCGGTGTGGCGAAGGATGAGGTTTGCAGCAGTGTTATCGCTCATCGAAGTTGTTGCGCTACACAGCTCAAAAAGGGACATGCCGCTTCCGCCGACACGATCCTTGGTAATAGGCGAATAGCTCTGAAGATCCGTTTCATCGAAACGAACGCGCGTATCGAGCTCGACCTCATCCCTGTCAGCCAAAGCAAGTAGGTGGCCGCACGAAAACGCCTTGAAGGTGCTGGCAATTGGAAAACGCTCGTCGCCTCGATGGCTCCAGGACTGTCCGCTCTCCAGGGCAGTGACGCTGACTCCGATGTGGCCGCCGGTGCGCGCTTCAATCGAGGCCACGGTCTCCCTAAGCGTAGAGCCAAATCCGAACGAGGATGCCGAAATCGTCTGGCTAGAGCTCACGAGAACAGCGGCTCCCAAAGCCAGCGAAATTGAGTAGCGTCGCAGGCGCTTCTTGGTTACGTATTTAGTGTTCAAGCTATTCTTCCTAAGCGCCACGGCAGGCAGCTGGACGACAAGGCACATTCGCGACGACTTATGAGACCGTTGGAGGCCAGAAGGCCGTAGCCAGTCTGCGCTCATGAAACAGCTCATTGTCATTGTCAACCTGGACACTGATGCCAGTGTTCTCGTTGCCCTCCTGGGTCATTGACTGGCCGCTCCCGTCAGCGGTGCCGTTCATCACATCTCTTTGCTGGAGCAGCACCCCGGAACACTTCGTCGAGCTCGCTACCGGTAGGTGAACTTGGAAACGCATCGAACCGGCCATGTTTCAGCGCTTGGGCCGCGCTGTAAAAGCCGCTCCATGCGGCGCGCGCCAACGCACCGCCTACACTGACTCGTCTGACGCCCATGGCTGACAGTTCTTTAACGGTCAGGTCACTGTTCCAGCCAATTAGTACGTTGACCGGCTTGGGCGCCACGGCCAAGACGACCGCAGCGATGTCGTCACGCGTCTTGATCCCGGGTGCGTAAAGGCAGTCGGCACCGGCTTCGGCGTAGGCCTGCAGCCGCTTGATGGTGTCCGGCAGATCGGGACGGCCAACAAAAAAGTTTTCCGCACGAGCGACCAGGAGCGTCTTGGAGCCGCTTGCATCAACAGCATCCCGTGCCGCACAGACACGTTCGACCGCCTCCTGCATATTCCTGACAGGTGCGTACGGATCCCCTGTCGAGTCCTCGATGGAAAAGCCTGCAACCCCGGTCGCAACCGCAAGTTGTGCGCTTTCGAACACATCGCGGGGTGATTCGCCGAATCCGTCTTCAAAATCCGCATTGATAGGCAGATCAGTGGCCTCGACGATGCTCCGTATATAGTCCAGCACAGCGTCGCGCTGCATAGATCCGTCGGGCTTTGCGCAGCACCAGGCATGGCCGGAGCTGGTCGTCGCCAGTGCCTTGAATCCCATGCCGGCGAGCAGTTGCGCGCTGCCTGCATCCCACGGATTCGGAAGCACAAAGCACCCGGACTCATGCAGCGTCCAGAACGCTTCGCACTTCTGTTGGACGGTAAGTTTGGCCATAACAGCTACCTCTCTTTGCGTTTCTAGCACCACCGAGAACTGTCTACGCAGCGACGCCGGGTCATACTGCGCTAGGTCCCAAGTCGTCTTGATACCCAAGGGTTCCAACTGAGCCGTCAACCGCCGACACCCGTACCTTATCCACTTCGGGGAATATAAGCAGCTTGTCTCGTCGTGCCGGGTCGCGCAGGTCGATGACGCCGCCTGATCCGCCCTGGGTTTTTGCCGCCCAATTGGCAAGCGCTATGGACATGCCTCCATTCCTACTCATACTTCCATCTAAACCCGCGTCTGGTTGTCGTGCGAGGAAGCCGTTGTCATGCGATATGGATCGGTCGTTTCCATGGGAAACCCAATCGTGCTCATAGACCGTTCATATCGGCTTTGACCACGGAGTTCACTTTTCCTCGACGCGTCGACGGTAGAGACGCGATAGGCAGAGAACGGCCAAAAGCGACCTTAACGGGTGCCGTCATGTGCCAGCAATCTGGGAACTGAGGAACTCTTTACCTCTTCAGGCAGGCGTGCATACGACCGCTTTCAGATGCGGGGCTAAAAGGGCTTGAGCGCGGGCATTTGGATCCTCAGGGGCTATGGCAATGCGCTGGTAGAGTCCGTCGCAGATGATGACCTTCTCAACTGACGGCCGCCTCTTCAGCGCCCTTATACCCACGCTGGGTACGCCACAAGGCACTGCGCGGATAGGCGAGAAAGGCCAGCCCATCTCCGTCGGCGACTGTATACGCCTTCTCCTTGGGCTTAGCTTGGACGTACCGCCGCATCGGTGAGAGCCACGGGTACATTTCCCGAACTGGAACTCGTGATGTACGCATTTTTGTACCCAAAGAACCGAGTTGGTACTAACTTTTATGAGGTGCCCTGAGAAAACGATAGGCACAAAAAAGCCCCAGCTAAGGGGCTTTCAGGGATTTTCCAAACCTCGTAAGAGGTTAGGATATCATGTGATGGTGCGGACGGAGAGACTCGAACTCTCACACCTTGCGGCGCCAGAACCTAAATCTGGTGTGTCTACCAATTTCACCACGTCCGCAAACTTCTAAACGAAAACGCCAGGCTGCGCCTGGCGTCTCGGAATATGGGGTGGACGATGGGGGTCGAACCCACGACCGCAGGAGCCACAATCCTGTGCTCTACCAACTGAGCTACGCCCACCATATTGC
>Ga0163200_1000381_pt1 | contig 19583 bp, 21 predicted proteins | sample PL_2010_200m_FD_113535 | JGI IMG/M metagenome (GOLD analysis project Ga0163200, IMG submission 113535) | Freshwater microbial communities from Powell Lake, British Columbia, Canada to study Microbial Dark Matter (Phase II) - PL_2010_200m | ecosystem: Environmental > Aquatic > Freshwater > Lake ... | reverse complement strand
GGTTAAGGCCGGTATTGATGACTACCATTACTACTTTAGTCGGGCTGCTGCCTTTAGCTCTCTCCAGAGGCGAAGGTTCGGAGGTATGGCAACCCTTAGGTATTACCATGATCGGCGGATTGACGGTCTCTACTTTAATTACTTTGCTTTTTGTCCCGACGCTATATTCAATCTTCCATCGTAGGAGCGCGCTTGGAGGGGGTAAAAAAATAAATGCTTAAAATGGTGATGATAAGCTATAATGAGGCTATTGATACGGAGGTAATGGAGGCCCTTAGGGATTGCGCAATAAAAAATTATACTAAAATCCCCGGGACTTTTGGGCGCGGAGAAACATCCGGTATTCATCTAGGCAACGACATCTGGCCGGGCAGGAATAATATTTTATATGTCGCCTGCGAGGAGAAACAGGCTAAAGATATACTTGCGGATATCGAAGAGTTAAGAAAAAAGCTAGGCAAGGAAGGTATCAAGGCTTTTGTTCTGCCGATAGAAGAGACAACTTGATTTTCTTGTTGAACAAGCGGCTATTTAGCGGTAAAATAATAAAGCAATAAGGCTAAAGGATAAGAGATGTCACACATTAAAAGGACGAGAAAATTTATCGGCACTTCCGTGCAGAAGAAATTGTTACGCTTAATCTTTTTCTCTGCGGTTATTCCTTTAGCGATAGCCGTGGTAAGCTTATATTACCTTATTTTTAATATCCTGGCCTGGCAGATAGGTATGCCGGAAGCCGTAACCCAAAGCCTGGCCCCGGCAATCAGGAAAATAAACGCTATTATCTTAATCGCCCTGCCCCTGGTTATCCTGGCAATCTGGGTGGCGGCCCTGGAAATATCCCACCGCATTGCCGGCCCGCTCTTCAGGTTAGAAAAAGAACTGGATGACCATATCGCCGGCAAGGGGGACGGCCATATCAAACTGCGCCCCAAAGACGAATTAAAAGCCCTCGCAGAAAAAATCAATAAGTTGATTTTTAAGTAGCCCTTAAGTCTCTCACCTTAAAACCTGAAAAATTCTCTTGACAGAAGAGAGGTTTTCTATATAATATGGTAAAATTAGAATAGTAAAATTTTACTATATAAATGAGGCCCAAACTTACGGAACGACAGTGAACGTAAGTTTGTGGCCGAATTTACTCACGACACTTTTTAGATTAAAAAGTGTCGTGAGGATTAATCCGCGCGCATATCTATGAATTGGAACCCCGAAGTTAAAGAAAAATTAGCAGGGATGGTCTCCAAGATCCCGGTTTTTCACCGCCGCATTACCGAAGAGGCGGTGGTTAAACTGGCGCAGGAGAATGCTCGGGCCAGGAACGCTATGCAGGTCGAAGAAGAGGATGTCGTCGCAGCTTTTTTCTCGGACGTGCCGTCCCCGTTTTACAGCATGATGGTCAGGCTTCTTGAGCAGACAGGTTTTGACTATAAAAAATACGGTTTCCCGAAGAACGGTAATAAGAAATGAAGACAGCGGTAATCGGCGCCGGAGCGATCGGCGGCCTGGTGGCGGGATATTTAAAACTTAAAGGCGCGGATGTTTCCCTGGTAGCAAAACCTGAAGTAGCAAAGGCGATTCAGCAGGGCGGCCTAAACATTTCCGGAGTCAGGGGCGATATCAATATTAAGATCGAAGTTGCGCAAAAGTTAAATTCCCGTCCGGACCTCTTGATTTTAGCCACCAAAACCCAGGATATAGAGGAAGCGTTAAAAGATAATCTTGGGTTTGCGCCCGCAGCGATATTGACCACGCAAAACGGCGTTCAGGCAGATTCGATAGTCGCTAAATACTTCCCTAAAGAAAATATTATTTCCAGCATCGTCATGTTCGGGGCGACGTATCTGGAGCCGGCTAAACTCGTGCATAATTTTGAAGGCAGCTGGATTATTGCTAAAGCATTTGCGGCCAACGATGAAGAAGTGGTAAGGATAAGCGGGGTTTTAAATCAGGTATTCCCGACGATAGTAAGCGAAAATATCCGGGGGATGAAATACCTGAAAATTTTCGTCAACGCCAATAATTGTATCCCGGCGATACTGGGCATAAGCATGCAGGAGGCATTTATTGATCCCGGGGTAAGCCGTATCAGTATGGGTATTTGGAAAGAAGGCCTGGATAGCGTAAATAAGGCCGGCATCAAATTAGAGTCCTTGCCGGATTTTCCTTTAGAGCGCCTGACCAGATTGGCTTCTTTGCCCATAGATGAGGGAGCAAAAATATTTTCCGGGATTATGCAGGGGTTAAGTAAGGAACCGATATACGGTTCGATTTTGCAGAGCATTAAAAGAGGAAAAGTTTCGGAAATAGTTTATATAAACGGAGAATTTATCAATCTTGCCGAGGAATCCGGGACAAGCGCTCCTTTAAATAAAAAATTAGTCGAAATGGTGCATGCGGTTGAGAAAACGCGGAAATTTTTCTCTAAAGAAGAACTGATTAATAGCACGAAGGGGCTGTTTAGTTAAAATGAGCGAAATCAATTCACCTTTTCCCAGATTAAAACTCACCGTTACCGGTGTCTTTGGCAAATGCTATCACGGTTATAAGGAGGGGGATGAGATATTTTTAGAAGATTTCACCCATCCCCCGAAATTTTTCTGCCTTGGCCTGGCGCACGCGCTTTTCCCGGTGATTTATGCTTTGAGCTTCGCGGGGATGTTTCCTTTTCGCGATAACCAGCGGTCATTACTGGTCACCTGTCCTGACGGAGGAAAATTAGAGTTTAAGGCGGAGATCCTCGACCGGCAGGGCAATGTGGAGAATATCCCTAAAAATCCTAATCACAAAGGGCCTAATCCTAAGAAGATGATTGTTGAGGTAGTTCAGGCTAAAGGCAAATGCCACTATGGCTACAAGGTTGGGGATAAATGGGAGACTGAAGGCCTGAAGTGTATCCCCGGATTTTGCGGCGCGGCTTTTCATTGCGCTTTCCCGGCGCTGTTCGCCCTTAATTTCGGGGCGAAGTTCTTTTTTATGGATAATCCGGATTCTATTGATACGGTCACCTGCCCTGACGGGGGCAATATTGTTTTTAAAGTTACCAGAATCGAGGAATAAATGAAAAAGAGGCGCGTAGTTATCACGGGTATTGGAGTAATTTCTCCCAATGGCATCGGTAAGCAGAATGTCTGGGAGGCGATGTCCAAAGGTAAATCGGGAGTGAGGCGGGTTGACGGATTTGACGTCTCTTTGTTTAACACCAAGATCGCCGCCGAGGTCAGGGATTTTGATCCCTTTAAATTGGACCTGACCCACGAAGAAGTGATGCGCATGGATAGGTACGTGCAATTTGCCGTGGTGGCCGGGGATATGGCGCTTAAGGACAGCGGGATAAATTTTTCTAAAGTCGATTTAGAGCGTGTGGGTGTATGCCTTGCCAATGCTATCTGCGGGACAAAATATATGGAGGAAGAGTTTGCCCTGGTCACAGAGGATGGGAAGCAGCCGATCGACCCTGCCAAAGTGCGTCCTGACCTTTATGACGCGGCGATGTTCAATACCCCTTCCATAGAAATTTCGACCAGATACGGGTTAAAAGGAAATTGCAGCACTCTTTCTACGGGTTGCACCGCAGGGACGGATTCTTTGGGTTTTGGCCTAGAGAATATTCAGGACGGAGAAGCGGATATTATGGTCTGCGGCGCAGCCGAAGCCCCCATCACCCCGATCACCTTCGGCGCCTTTGATGTGGTCAATGTTTTGTCTGCCAGAAATGACGAGCCGGAAAAAGCCAGCCGTCCGTTTGATAACAAGCGCGACGGTTTTGTTTTATCAGAGGGCGCCGGGATATTGATCTTGGAAGAATTAGAGCATGCGCTGAAGCGCAACGCCCGTATTTATGCCGAGGTCTTGGGTTTCGGCACCAGCTGCAACGCCTTTCACATGACTGATCTGCCGAATGACGGAGGGGCGATGGTCAGCTGTATCAGCCTGGCCTTAAAAGATTCCGGGGTTAAGCCCGAGGAAATAGATTACATTAACGCCCACGGCTCTTCCACCAAGATGAATGATATCTTTGAGACCAACGCCTATAAGACGGTCTTTGGGGATTATGCTTATAAGCTACCGATCAGCTCGCTTAAGTCGATGATCGGTCACCCTTTGGCTGCGGCAAATGCCGTGGAGATGACGGTCTGCGCGATAATTTTTGAAAAGAATATCCTTCCTCCGACGATAAATCAGGAGGAGAAAGATCCCTTATGCGACCTAAATTACATCCCGAATACGGCGATAGCAAAGAAAGTAAACACGATCATAAAGACCTCAAGCGGCTTTTCCGGGATACATTCTTCTTTAGTCATGAGGCGGTTTAATGGATAAAATTGCAGTCACCGGTATCGGCATAGTTTCTCCTTCCGGAATAGGCAAGCGGCAGTTCTGGGCAAACATCAAATCCGGGCGTTCCTTTATTAAAGAGATCACCCGTTTCGATGCCTCAAAATATCTCTCGCGTATTGCCGGACAGATCGATGATTTAGAAAAATACAGTCATGTTTCAGAGCGCCTGCTAAAAAAGATCGACGCCTTTTCGCACATGGCGCTGATTGCCGCGGAAATGTCCCTGCAAGATGCAGGTATAGATATAAAGAATGAAGACCCGAGTTTAATCGGTATATTTTTAGGGAATGCTATCGGCGGGTGGCTTTATGCGGAAACGGAACTGCGCGATTTATACATCGAAGGCCGCGAAGGGGTCTCTCCCTATATGGCTTCGGCGTGGTTTCCGGCAGCGCCCCAGGGTCAAGTTTCTATTTATTACGGTATTAAGGGTTTTAGCAAGACCGTAGTCGCAGACAGGGCCGGTTCTTCTATGGCTATCGGTTATGCGCGTAAAGTTTTAAGCAAAAATAAATTAAATATGATTTTAGCCGGAGGCATGGAGGCGCCGGTTACGCCCTACGCTTTATTGTGCTGCAATACCTACGGAGCGTTATCCAGGAATAACGCTCATCCGCAAGAGGCTTACCGGCCCTTTGATCAGAAGCGCGACGGCTGCGTGATCGGGGAGGGCGCGGGAATCGTGGTGATGGAGGGCCTGGAGCGCGCCAGGACAAGAGGTGTTAAGGTCTGGGCTTACATTTCCGGCTACGGCACGACCTGCGACGCGGTAGACAGAATAAATCCGGCGAAAGACGGCTTGGAATTAGCCCGGGCAATCAATATGGCGCTGGCGGATGCCAAGGCAAATCCGGATGAAATAGATTACATCAGTTTAGACGGCTTAGCCGTTGAGGATTGGGATAATTCGGAGATAGCAGCGCTCAAGCAGGTTTTTGGCAGGCGGATAAAGGACATACCGGCCAGCTGCCCTAAGTCGATGTTCGGAAATTTGCTTGGGGCATCCGGGGCAGTGGACCTGGTGATTACGATTCTAGCGATGGAGAATAATTTAGCCCCGCCGACTATAAATTTAGATGAGCCGGCGAGCAGCGGCTTAGATTATGTGAAAGACGAGGCCAGGCTTTGCCGGATCAACAAGGCATTAATAATTTCCCGCGGCAGAGGCGGGATAAATTCAGCGTTAGTGATAGAGAGAGCATAATTAATCCAATAGGAGGAGAAATGAAGATCTTATTTGTCATGCCTAAAGTTGGCGCCTGGGCAACGCATGGAATACATCGTTCACCGAATCAACTCTATGCGCACTGGGCAGCCTATATCAGGGAGCGCGGATATACAGACGTGGCAGTGATCGACGGAAGAGGCCTGGAAATCCCGATGGACCAATTAATCGAGCAGGTCAAGCTCAAGAATCCGGATATCGTGGTGATGGGCGAACAAATCCACGGTTACGCTGGATACGGAGTATTACGCCACTTTAAAGAAGCTGCTCAGAAGATAAGACAGGCGCTGCCTAAAACAAAGATTATTTTAGGCGGATTGTGGTATTCTGCCCGGCCGGTTGAGACATTGGAAGAAAACCCCTCCGTGGATTTTGTGGTCATGGGAGAAGAGGAATCTTTCGGTGATCTAATCGAAGCGATCGATAAAAAGAAAGACTTTAAAGATGTCGGCGGAGTTACCTCGCGCATCGACGGAGAAATCGTCATGGGGCCGCATATGCCGCTGATGACCGACCTGGATAAACTGCCTTTGCCGGCCTACGATTTATTCCCTATGCACACCTATGTGGGGCATACGCATTGGAAGCCGTTTGTGGATATGATTACTTCGCGCGGCTGCCCTTCGGCGTGCACCTTCTGCTATGAGTGGGACCAGTTTGACCCGCGCTCGCCTTCGGATTTCCTGAAATGGCGCGCTAAATCTCCGGAAAGAGTCATCGAAGAGCTGGAGCTCTTACATAAAAAATACGGCGTGAAAGTGGTAGTCATCCAGGATGACAATTTTAACGTTGATCCGGCCAGGGTCAAAAGATTTTGCGAGTTAAAGAAAGCAAAGAATATTCCGATTAAATGGGTTTCTTTAGGCAGGGCCGTAGACTGGGTGAACTGCGAAGAGATTTTACCGCTGATGAAAGAAACCGGCCTGTTTATGGGCGTCTTCGGGATTGAAGTTACTACGAAGGAAGAGTTAAAGAAAATAGCCAAGGGTACCACAATCGAGCAGATCAAGAAGACCATTGACATACTGCGTAAGAACGATATTGCCGTGGTTGCCGATATCATGATCGGTTTTGATTATGACACCGAGGCGATTATTAAACAGAGGTTTGAATTTGCTGATACTGTTGACCCGGATGTTTTATGGATCGGTTATGTGACCCCGGCGCCGAATTCCCCGATGTGGAGGATAGCCTTAAAGAAAAATTGGGTAGATCCCAAAAAGGTTGATTTTGGTACCTGGGATTTCCTACACCCAGTCATTCCTACGGACCATCTTTCGATTGAGGAACTGGGCCGTCTTGGGGCCTGGTGTATGCGTGAATTCTTTTCCAAGCCGGGAAGAATCAACCGGATTATGGAGAGTAATTTCGATCCTTTAGCCAAGCTTTGCTTTCAGGATGTCATGGCCGGCGTGGGAAAATGGGAAGCAGGGGCGACGAAGGGCGAAGTAATGGTATAGTTTTAATGGTATAGTTTTAAGGAGGGGCCATGGATACTAAGCAAAAAGTTAAGGATGTATTGGTGCAATTATTAAGGATCAGGCCGGAAGAATTAAAGGACGATGTGAGCCTTCAGGACGGTATCGGCGTTGATTCTACCGAAATGGTGGAAGCGGTGATTGCCTTAGAGAAGGCTTTTGGCACTAAATTAAGCGCCAAAGAGGTCACTAAATTCTGCACCATCAACGATATTGAGAAAGTCATCCAGTCAAAAATAGGATAGTCAGCGTGCAGATCATTGATTTAAGCTTACCTATAGACGAGAAGGCCTTTGAGGTGCACAAGGTCGATATTGAAAGGATTAGCCATAAAGCGGGGGTAAAAAAATTTAACCGCGTTATTATGGGTAAAACCCTTTTGGGTAAAATAAAGTATGCCTTGGGCTCAAGGATCCTTAAAAAACAAGACCTGTCGGATGAAGAATTTCTTTCCCTGGAAATTGTGCATGCTCCGGTGCATGTCGGAACACACCTGGATTATTCCTTTCACTACGGTTCAAAATCAGAAAATCGCGCCTCAAAGACTGCCGAGGAGATTCCTCTGGATTTATGTTTCGCCGATGCAGTAAAGCTTGATTTTACCCATAAGAAGCCAAATGAGACAATCGCTGCCGCGGATATCGAACAGGCTTTAAAAAAGATAAATTACACACTTAAACCCCAAGATATAGTCCTGCTTTACACCGGAGCGGATAAATTATACGGCGGCGAGAAATATTTTACCGACTATCCGGGCATCGATACTTCTGTTATTGATTATTTTCTGGATAAGGGGGTCAAGATCTTTGGCGTGGACACTATGGGTATCGACCGGCCGTATAGGTTTATGCTTAAAGAATTTCTGGAAACAAAAGATATAAAAAAGCTCTACCCAGCACATTTTTACGGAAGAAAGAGGGAATTTATCCATATTGAAAGACTGGCGAATCTGGAGAAGCTGCCGGCGTCAGGTTTTAAGGTGATCTGTTTTCCGATAAAAATTAAACAAACCGGCGCTGCATGGTGCCGCGCAGTCGCAATTATGTAGGAGGCTAAAATGGGACATACTTGTAATTCGATTACGATTAACGCGCCCTATGACTTGATTTTTGATATCTCCAATGATATCCCGCGCTGGACGGAGTTATTCGGCACAGAGTACAAGGGCGCAGAAATCACCAAAAAAGAAGGCAACAGGATAACTTTTAAACTCACCGATGACGAAGGCAAATCCTGGCAGTCTTGGCGCCTCTTATTTAAGGAGAGAAATTTTACCTATGCCGAAAGAGAAGAGCCAAAATTCCCTTTTAAGTTTATGAAGATTGTCTGGTTATATACCCCAAAAGCAGATGGGATGGCTTTGGCTGCTGGAGGCCAAACCACGGCCTTCTGGCCTGTTGAGATGGCCTGGATCCAGCATTTTGAAATGGATGAGAAGGCCAAGTTTAATGACGAGCAGGTAGAGGGTTTTATCAATAAGCATTCGCAGGATAATTTAAAAATCTTTAAGGATGTAATCGAGAAAGAAGCGCAAAGGAGACAAAAATGAGCCAGGATTTAAAAGGTAAAGTTGCCATTGTTACCGGTGCCAGCCGCGGTATAGGTAAGGCCTTGGCAGAAACCGCAGCCGGGCTTGGGATTAATCTGGCGATTGCCGCGCGCCAGGAAGGCCCGTTAAAGGAAACAGCTGAGGAAATCAAGAAAAAATATAAAGTAGAAGTATTAGTCGTACCATGCGATGTGACAAAATTAGAAGATTTAGAAAATTTGGTGAATAAAACCAAGGAGAAATTCGGTAAAATTGATATCTTGATCAATAATGCCGGAGTCTCCAGCCAGTATCCCTTTGAAAAACAGCCCTTAGAGGATCTGGAAAAGCTGGCGCATACCAATTACTTAGGGTATGTGCGCCTGATACGCTTGGTGATCAATGATATGATTGAAAATAAATCCGGAGCCATTATCAATATGGTCTCTGGCTCGACACTTTGCGATCCGGTCCCGAGAAATTTTATCGTCTATAGTTCACTTAAGGTAGGCTTACGCGCTTTTTCCAAGGGCCTTTTTTGGGAATTACGCGACCACGGGATAAAAGTTACCTCAATTCTTCCCGGCGTTACTGATACGGACCTGACCGGAAAATTACAAGAAGTTACTGCTGATGCCAGTAGGCTGATGACTACCGAGGCAATTGAAAACGCGGTGAAATTTGCTTTGACTGTGCCGGCTAATGTCTGTCCCTTAGAGATTGCGGTGATAAACCAGCAGACTCCCTGGACCAAGCCGGTGATCCCTTACACACAGAAGCATCCGGAAAAATAAAATGATTATTGACGCGCATAGCCACTGGCTTCCTGAAGGCATTATCAACAACGCCCACTTTTTCCATAAGGGCTGGGGAGATATCGAAGCCCAGCTTAAGATGATGGATGAGGCAGGCATTGATCAGGCAGCCTTGTCATATCCGACCTCAGATGCCCACTTTAAATTAGGCGGTAGAGAAGTGGCCTGCGTTTATAATGATAATGTCTCGATGATCCTGAAGCGCTATCCGGATAAGTTTATCGGGGCTGCGGTTTTGCCGGCACCTGACAGTCAGGCGATGCTGGAGGAATTAAAGCGGGCGCAAGATTTAGGATTTAGCGCTATTTCATTAGCTAATAGTTATAATGGCATATATCTGGATGATGCCGGCTTCTTACCTATATATAAGAAGGCCCAGGAAGAGAATTTGCCTATTTTTGTACATTCCCAGATAGTCAATCCTATCGGATTTGAGCGCATCGACGATCCGCTGCTTACACCGGTAATCGAGTATGTTTTTGATACCACCGCCTGCATCGGTAAACTGTTGATGTCAGGTATCTTGCGCGAATATTCCAATGTAAAATTTGTTTTTGCCTATTTCGGTGGTGTAATCACTCATTTGGCTCATCGTTTTGATGCGACTTATCAGATGTTGCGGGGGATAAATTTCGTCAAGGATTTAAAAGGTAACCCCACGGATTACCTGAAAAATATCTATGTGGATACCAGTGGCGATAAAATCGCGGCAAATTTTCTTTCGGCGCTGGATTTGCTCGGGCCGAAGCACATATTATGGGGCAGCGACTGGCCGGCAAAAAAAGACATTGCCGGTTCAATAAAAGCAGTCAAAGATTTAGCTATTTCTCAAAGCGATAAAGAGGCAATTTTAGGCGGTAATTTAGCAGCAATGCTGTAGGGACTGTCCCTGTAAAACGAAACGGAGGATAAAAACATGCAGATGCAGAAGGATGTACATTTAACGGGTAAGGATTTGGCGGAGATGGTGCAGCTGAGGCCCCAGGATGTGGCGAAATACGCAATTGTACCCGGGCCAAAGGACAGGCTCGAAGTCTTGATTAAAAAGCTGGAAAATCCGGTGCGTAATTTCTCATTTATGGAATACACCATGTATACCGGCACACTTGACGGTATCAGGGTTACTGCTATGAACGGCGGAAGGTTTTCTACGGATACCTCTATTACTTCCGAATTAATGTGTAATTGCGGTATCGCCAATATTATCCGTGTTGGCAGTTGTGGCGCGCTGGATGAAAATATCAAAGTAGGAGATTTGATCATCGTGGATAAAGTCATCCGCGGAGACGGGGTTACTCCCTATTATGTGGATAAGAACTTTGAGACCGTGGCAGATAAAAAGATCTCCGACACCTTATATGAAGTAGCCAAAGACATGGGTTTAAATATTCACCGCGGTACCGCTTGGACTACGGATGCGCTTTTAAAAGAAACAAGGGAAATAGTGGAGGCCAAGCGTAAAGAAGGCGCTATGGCGGTGGATATGGTTTCATCGACATTGTTGACCATTGCCCAGCTGCATAAAGTTAAGGCCGGTTCAATTCTGGCGGTAAGTGATAATGTTATCACCGGCGAGATGGGCTTTATGAATCCGCTATATTACATGGCCGAGACTAATCTGATTAATATAGCCTTGGCAACAGTAAAGAAGCTGGAAGGGAAGTAATGAAATTTTCTCCGCTTTTCTGGCCGGTCAGCTTAAAGGGCAACTATATCTATGTCCTTGATGAAACCGCCCTGCCGCAGAAGCTAAAATATATTAAGGTAAGAAACTATAAAGAGGCCTGCCGCGCCATCAAAGAGATGAAGACGCGCGCTATCGGGCAGGTGTTGCTAGTGTTTTATACTTTTCTGCTGGAATTTAAAAAAAATAAACTCCGCAATATTAAAAAAATAGCCAAAGCCTTAAACTCCAGCCGCCCCACGCTCTCCTTTAAAATGCTCACTGGCATGGTGTTGGGCTGGGTCAAAAGCAAAGCACCTTTAGAAAAAAGTATTTTGGGATTTCTGGCTGGGCTAAAGAACAGCCGTATCCGGCAGGCAGAAGTTGCGGCAAAGCTGCTTAAAGACGGTGATGTAGTTTTGACCCACTGTAATGTCAGCGGTTCTCTACCTCTGATTGGGCAAATCTGCAGGAAACAAAATAAGCGCATCAGTTTTTTTGTCACCGAAACCCGGCCGTATCTACAGGGTTCGCGCCTGACTGCTTGGGAGTTGCAAAGGCAGGGTTTTGGCGTTACAATAATAACCGACAGCATGGCAGCAAAAGTGATGTCTGAGGGAAAAATTGATAAGGTGATTGTTGGGGCAGATCATTTAGCACGAAACGGGGACATTGCCAATAAAATCGGTACCTACCAAATTGCGCTCTTGGCAAAATATTTCCGCATTCCTTTTTATGTCTTATGTCCTCCTCCTTCAAAATTGAAAAGCGGCAAAGAGATAAAAATAGAAATCCGTCCCGAAAAAGAATTGCTGGAATATCAGGGAGTCCGCCTTGCACCCAAAGGTGCTAAGGCCTACTATCCGGCATTTGATGTCACGCCTAATAGATTAATCACTAAACATATTCACCTGGAGATATAAATGTTTTGCTCATCCGTTAAACGTCAGAAAAAAGAGATTATTGATATCGGCAGACGTCTTTATGATATGCGCTTAGTTGTCGGCAGCTCGGGAAATTTAAGCGCAAGGCTTGATAGAGATACAATCTTAGTTACTGCTACAGGGGCATCCTTAGGAGATTTGAGATATAAAGATATCATTAAAGTTAGTTTAGAGAATCCGCGGGATAAGCGTGTTACCTCTGAATTCCCTTTGCATTCCCTTATCTATAAAAATTTTCCGCATAAAACAATTATCCATTGTCATCCGGTGTTGATAAACGGTTATTTTGCCGTTTATTCGGATATCAAGCCTTTGACATTCGAGACTAAGCTTTATTTAGGAAACGTTCCGCTAGTGCCTCAAGATACGCCCGCGGTCACTAAACCCGAATTAGTAATTGAAGCTATGCAAGCGAGCAACTTGGTAGCGCTCAAAAATCATGGCGTGGTTGCGGCAGGGGCAACTTTTAAAGATGCCTTGCATTTAATCGAAACTTTAGAGGATGCGGTGAAAGTTGCTTCTGTGGCGCGTTTATTTAAAAAAGAGATTCTTGATGACTTGGATAAAGAACTAAAAGAAGATTTAATGGCTGCAAAAATCTATCCGATGTTCTCCCGAGAACATATTCAGGCTATCGTGGATTTAGTGAACAAAGATGAGTTTATACAGAAAAAAGGCGAGGATTTGGATTTGACTGTGCAGTTAGCGATTAAGCTGGATGGTTCGCCAAACGCCTTTAAATTTACTTTTGAAAAGGGGAAGATTATACGATTAGACGCCGGAGAGAACGCGCCTTTTGTAATTTCCGGACCGGCTTCTGCCTGGGAACAAGTATTCTCAGGTAAGTTAGATTCTTTTGTTGCGGTAACGCAAGGCAAAATGAAATTAACTGGAGAGATTGCGCAACTGGCGCGCTGGTATGTGCCATTTAGCCGGCTGTTTGAATTATTTAAGCAGGTGAAAATAAAGTAAATGTAGGAATGGTTTGGTGTCCGTTAAACTGTTACGCCCGAACATATATGATTGTTCGGCGTGCACTTACTGTGCAAGGAGGTATATATGGAATGGGGAATGAAAAATCGTTTAAAGCAGCTCATCCCTGATGGGCGCTGTTTCTTTTTGCCTATAGACCACGGTTATTTTCAAGGGCCTACCCATTGTTTGGAAAAGCCGGGTGAGACTATTAAGCCGTTGCTTCCTTATTGCGATGCCCTTTTTGTGACGCGGGGGGTTTTGCGTGCGGCAGTTGATCCTGATAATACTAAACCCATAATCTTGCGAGTTTCCGGCGGTACTAGTATGGCAGGCAAAGATCTGGCGAATGAGGGACTTACTACCTCAATAGAAGAAATTATCCGGCTTAATGCTGCGGCAGTGGGGGTGTCAGTATTTGTGGGGAGTGATTATGAGCATCAGACGCTTTTAAATCTGGCAAAATTAGTCAATGAATGCGAAACGTATGGGATTCCGGTGATGGCAGTAACGGCCGTGGGTAAAGAATTAGAAAAACGCGATGCGCGGTATTTGGCTTTAAGCTGCCGCATTGCCGCAGAAATGGGCGCGCGGATTGTAAAGACCTATTGGTGTAAAGATGGTTTTGATAAGATAGTTCAGGGTTGCCCTGTCCCTGTGGTGATAGCCGGCGGGCCGAAATGTGAAACTGAAGTTGAGGTGTTTGAATTTGTCCATGATGGTATGCAAAAGGGCGCCATTGGCATAAATCTCGGAAGGAATGTTTGGCAAAGCGCGCATCCGGTGGCCATGGCCAAGGCCCTGCGCTCGATCATCCACGAGAAGGCTACTGTAAAAAAAGCCCACGAGATATTCAAAGAGACAAGAGGATAAGATCTTATGCGCGTGGCAATGTATTACAATAATCGCGATGTCCGGCTCCAGGAGATGCCTAAGCCTTTGATAGGCAAGGGTGAGCTGTTGGTTAAAGTAATGGCAAGCGGAATATGCGGAAGCGATGTTTTAGAATGGTACCGCTTAAAAAAAGCCCCACTTGTGCTGGGGCATGAGATTGCCGGTGAAATCGTCGAAGTGGGGGAAGGGGTTAAAAAATACAAATGCGGTGATAGAGTTTTTGTGGCACACCATGTTCCCTGTAACACCTGCCGTTATTGTTTGAGCGGCAATCAGACGGTATGCGAAACATTACACACCACAAATTATTTTCCCGGAGGATTCTCCGAATTCATACGTATTCCCCGAATCAATGTGGAACGCGGTGTATTTCTATTACCCGAGGAGATTTCCTTTGAAGAAGGGACTTTTATTGAGCCTTTGGCTTGCGTGCTGCGCGGACAGAATATGGTAAATCTTAAAGGCAGCCAGAGCGTGCTTATCCTCGGAGCAGGCATTTCCGGATTACTGCATTTGTTAGCAGCTCGCGCATTGAAAGCCGAGCGTATTATCGTTACAGATATAAACGAATATCGCATGAGAGCTGCCCGGGAATTAGGGGCGGATGCGGTAATCGATGCCGAAGAAGATCTGCCGCAGCGCCTGCGGCAGCTGAATGCTAATCGTTTGGCGGATTTGGTGATTGTCTGCGCCGGAGCGCGAACCGCTTTCTTACAGGCGCTGCAGTGCGTTGACCGCGCAGGAACTATTTTATTTTTTGCCGCAACTACGCCAGGAGAAACCGTGCCTATCCCGGTTAATGATTTCTGGCGGCAGAGTATAAAGATCATGCATTCTTACGGAAGTAGCCCGCAGGATAACTCGAAGGCATTAGAGATGATTCGCAGCCGCCTTATACCCGTAGATAAGATGATTACGCACCGCTTAAGCCTTAAAGATGCAGCCTTAGGTTTTCAGCTTGTGGCTGAGGCGCGCGAGTGTATTAAAGTGATTATTGAGCCGCAGAAGCCCTGAAGAAAAAAAGTTTGGTGGTCAATCGCGGCAACTGTTAATTACATATGATCCTAGAATACCAGGCATTTATTAACGGTAGTTTTCGAGATTCGAATAAGAAGCAGGATATCATTAATCCGGCTAGTGGTGAGGTTATTGCGCGCGTTGCAGTAGCTAACCAGATGGACGCAGAAGAGGCGATAAATGCGGCGCGCGAGGCATTTGATCAGGGGCCGTGGAGGAGGATTTCTCTGGCGGAGCGGAAAAATTGTCTTTTAAAAATCTCGCAAGGGATTCTGGATAAAGCAGCGGAGCTGGCAAAGCTTGAGACGTTGAATACCGGTAAGTCCATCAAAGAATCCACCTTTATGGATATTCCCTCCAGCGCTAAAACCTTCGAGCACTTTGCCAATAATTTAGAAAAATATTTAAGCGGACAAGAGATCACAATAGGAAGCGAGGCAGAGAGTAAGCTGGTTTATGAGCCGCGCGGGGTAGTAGTTTTGATTGTCCCCTGGAATTATCCTCTATTGATTGCTTCCTGGAAAATGAGCCAAGCCTTAGCCGCGGGTAACACCGTGATTTTAAAGCCCTCCAGCCTTACGCCTCTGACTGCCTTGGAATTAGCTAAAATTGTCAAAGAAGCGGGATTACCGGAGGGTGTCGTAAACGTACTCAATGGCAGCGGCCAGGAATTAGGGGAGCTGCTCTGCAGTGATCAGCGCGTGGATATGATTTCCTTCACCGGAAGTAACGAGGTAGGCAGGCAGATTATCGGTTATGCTTCGAAAAATGTGAAGAAATTACTGATGGAATTAGGCGGTAAGTCTGCCAGTATCGTGTTTAAAGAAGTTGACCTAGAGGTAGCCGTAAACAGCGCTTTAACTTCTATCTTTTTGAATCAGGGGCAGATGTGCACGGCGATGTCGCGGATCCTGATTGAAGACGATATTTATGATAAATTTGTCGCGGATTTTGTGGCTAAGGCAAAAAAAATCAAGTTGGGCGATGGTTTAAATTATGAAAGCCAGATGGGGCCGTTGATTTCTGAAGGCCAGCGTAAAAAAGTCTTAAGCTTAGTGGAAAAAGCCAAAAAAGAAGGGGCAAAACTGCTTTGCGGCGGTAAAATCCCCGCTGACCCTGCTTTAAACAAAGGATTTTTCTTTGAACCGGCAGTTTTTTCCGATGTTAAGCCGCAAATGAGCATCTTTCAGGAAGAAATTTTCGGCCCGGTAGCCTGCGTAAGTAAATTTTCTGATGTAGAAGAGGCGGTTTCTTTGGCAAACGCAACCGAATTCGGGTTAGCTTGCTCGATTTGGACTAAAAATAGCTCTTTGGCTCAAGATATAGCAGCCAAAGTCAATGCCGGGACAGTTTGGGTAAACACCTACGGCATGTTTTATAATGAGGTGCCTTACGGCGGCTTTAAGCAGAGCGGCTTTGGCAAGGAACTAGGCAGGGAAGGGCTCCTGGAATACGCCCGGCTTAAGAATATCATTTCTGACAGATCCCAGGAAGGTAAACCTTTGGTAAGCCATTGGTACGGTTTCTAGTTTTCTTATCTAACCTCAAGAATAACAATTAGTTTTATGCCTGATAAAATACTTGACAGAGTGTCGTTTTCCTTGTTAAAATTGAATATTCAAATTTTACTATAATTAAAGGAGGGAGTTGATTATGGATTTTTACCAGATTTTAGAAAAACAGGCCAAGGCATACACGGATAAACCCGCCCTTATCTTTCACGACACCCCCATCACCTTCCAGCAATTAAAGGAGATGTCTTTTAAGATGGCGGATGGTTTAAGCGCCTTAAAGATAGGCAAATCCGATAAAGTAGCTATCTTTCTCCCCAATATCCCGGAGTATATTTTTAGTTTTTTAGGGGTATTTCTGCTGAGGGGTATGTGCATTCCTTTGGATTTTATGCTCACCGAAGAAGAATTGGTCAATTTTATCCATCATAGCGAATGCAAGGTTCTGATCGCCCAGGAAAAGAAGGATATAGATTTAAAGAACATTAAGGATAAGTGCCCTTCTTTAGAAAGGGTTGTGATTTTCGGCGAAAATAAGTATCCAGACGCCCGGGAAGGATTTTCGCCTTGGGAGGAATTACTTCAAGAGAAGCCGCATTTTACAAAAGTAGAGGTAAGCGATAAAGACCATTCCTCCATATTTTATACGTCCGGTTCGACCGGCCATCCCAAGGGCGTGCTTTTGACTTATGCGCATCTGGACAATCCTATAAAATGCCTGGAGTATTTTATTCATCCCAGCGACAAAGATAGTTTTCTTTGCGCCGGCGTTCCTTTTTCGCATATCGGTGGCTTGGATTATATGCTTTTTATGCTTTATTTCGGCTCAACCCTTATTCTCATGGAACGCTTCCAGCCCCTGGAATTCTTAAAGAACATAGAAAAATATAAAGTAACTATCTTCTGCATTGTCCCGGCCATGTACGTGGCGATTTTATCCATAAAAGAATACGATAAATTTAACCTTTCCTCTTTAAAATACGCCGTGGTTTTTGGCGCTCCCTCTTCACCGGTCCTTTTAGAGAGATTTCGTCAGGCTTATCCCAATGCTTATCTATTAAATGGATGGGGAATGACGGAGACCGCAGCCCCCAATACTTTTTTGCCCACCGGAACCAAGACCCGGGAAATTGAGCATACCGGTGAATTTCCTCCGGGCACAGAGGTAAAAATCGTAGACGATAACGGCAATGTTTTGCCGGATGAACAAGAAGGCGAGTTATGGATAAAGGGCGAGGCGGTGATGGCAGGTTACTATAAAGAGCCTGAATTAACGGCCCAAGTCCTTACCGAGGAAGGCTGGCTAAAAACCGGCGATATTATCAGGCGCGACAAACAAGGCAGGTATTATATTGTCGGTAGGAAAAAAGAGATGATTAAGGTTGCCGGAGAGATAGTTTTTTCTCCGGAGGTAGAAGAGGTGATTCAGCGCCACCCCCAAGTAAAAGAAGTTGCCGTCATTGGCGTCGAAGACAAATTAAGAGGAGAGGTGCCTAAGGCATTTATAGTTTCAAAAGAGGGTGAGAATTTAGAAGTAGAAGAGTTACGTTATTTCTGCCGCCAGCACCTGGCGCACTTTAAAATCCCCCATTATTTTGAATTTAAAGATAGCCTGCCTAAGAACCGTATGGGTAAAATCGATAAAGAAACACTCAAGAGAATATGAGAGTAGTTGAGCTTTTGGAAAAGTGGGCTAAGAAATTTCCGGATAGGCCGGCGGTTATTTTTCAGGATAAATCTATAACTTTTGCCCAGTTAAAGGATAACGCTTTTAAACTCGCCCAAGCCCTTTCGGATTCGAGTTTAAAAAAAGGCGACAGGGTCGCTATATACTTGCCGAACTGCCTGGAATATATCTATGGTTATTTAGCGGCCTTTTCTTTAGGGCTAATTGCCGTGCCTTTAGATTTTACGCTCACTGAAGATGAGTTGCTCTCCTGTTTAGGCCACTCCGAAACTAAGGTTTTAATTGCCAGGCCCAAGGAAGGCCTTTTTTTAGAAAATCTGCAAGAAAAACTTCCCTTTTTGGAAAAAATAATTTTACCCGCTGAGCTCGCCCTGATTTTAAAGAAAGAGACAGCGCCGGTTCCGCAAGTTGATATCCAGCCGCAGGATCATTCGATGATTATTTATTCCTCAGGCACAACCGGCAGGCCCAAAGGCATCCTCTGGAACTACCGGCATTTGGACTCAGGCCCCATGACGCTGGGGCATTGCGTAGAAATAAATGAAAATTATAGGCTTATTTGCGCCCTTCCCTTTTCTCACGGCGGCGGACTGGTTTATATTCAGTGCATGCTTTACTTTGGCGCAAATATAATTTTAATAGAGCGTTTTATCCCGTTAGGGTTTTTAAAAAACATCGAAAGATATAAAGTGAACGCCTTTTTTATTGTTCCGTCGATGTATTATGCGCTGCTTTCGTTAAAGGAAGTAGAGAGTTTTGATCTCTCCAGTTTAAAGTGGTTAAATACCTTTGGCGCAGCTAACTCTCCCGAGGCCTTAAGGAAGTTCCATAAAGTTTGCCCCCAGGCGATGTTTTATAATGGCTGGGGGATGATGGAAACTGCTCCGCCCAATGTTATTTTGCCCACCGGTTGCGAGAAGATAGAGAGTATCGGAAAACCGATACCGTGGCTGGAAGTAAAGATTTTTGACGAGAATGATAAAGAGGTAAGAACCGGTCAAATAGGCCAGCTGGTAGTAAGGGGTTGGCCGGTAATGGAAGGTTATTATAAAGACCCTAAATTAACTGCCGAGGTAATGGCCGGGGGATGGCTGCATAGCGGTGATTTAGCTAAGATGGATAAAGAGGGCTTAATCTATATCCTGGGAAGATTCGCAGAAAGAATAAAAGTGGGCGGGCTTTTGGTTTATGCCTCTGAGGTAGAGTCAGTGATCATGAAACATTCCGATGTAGGAGAGGCTGCGGTAATCGGTATTCCGGATAAATTAAAAGGAGAGATTCCCGAGGCATTTGTGGTTTTGAAAAATGGACACGCATTATCGGGAAATGACCTGCGTTATTTCTGCCGCAGGCACTTAGCGCATTTTAAGATTCCGCGTTATTTTGAATTCATGCCCATGCTTCCTAAAACCAGGACCGGCAAGATCGATAAAGAAAAATTAAGGAGCGAGTTCGTATAGATGCACCCCGCCCTTCCTAATAAAATCAGAATATATATATTAGTAAGG